>ERZ808240.771-NODE-771-length-41241-cov-13.392755_pt1 | contig 41241 bp, 30 predicted proteins | sample MGYA00521084_ERZ808240 | MGnify/ENA primary metagenome ERZ808240 (study PRJEB31516, sample SAMN03275571) | gut metagenome | biome: mammalia-associated habitat; material: feces | host: Papio cynocephalus | place: Kenya | collected 2012-08-06 ... | reverse complement strand
TTGGCTTGTAGTTGATCTTGGCGTAGGTCATGACCTGCCCGCAGCCCGCCTCGGCAGCCACGAGCTGGCACTTCTTGAGGACCTCCATGCACGTGTCGTAGTCGCCCTCGATGGCCGTCTCGAACGGGCCCACGTAGGGCTTGACGTCGTACTTCTGGATCTCTGCGATCACGGCGTCAACGACGCGGATCGTTTCCTCGTCCGTCGCCGCGTCCATGGGCAGGACCTGTATTGCCACGCTGCATTCCATACATATCCTCGCTTCCCGCGAGAACCAAAAGAGGCCCTCGCATTTGCGGGAGCCTCGTACCTGCGTACCTATAGGTTCCCTCCGCTGGCATTACCCAGATCAGGTGAACGGTCAGGCCCGCCGTGGGGCCCCTCTCAGCCGGCGTGCGCCAGCTCCCGTTTCGATCGTGTGACATTCTAACACGTTGCCGTGGCGAGGCCGGCAGACGCTACGAATCGAGCAGTTGTCAACGCATCTCTCGTGCGACAACCGGCCAAAACGTAGCGCCTGCACAGCGTTTGCTCGCCGCTAGCGCACGCGGGCGGCGCGCCGCGTCTCAAGCACAGCGCAGGCAAGGGAGACGGCCACGGTCGCCACGAGCACGGCAAGCGCGGACTGCGTGCCGGCGGCTGTCGCAGCTGCCATGCCCTCGTCGCCCGCTCCCGCCTGCGCCGCATTGACCACGGCTGCCGCCACGCTCGTGCCCACGGCACCAGCGAGCTGCTGCAGCGTGGTGAACATGGCGTTGCCGTCGGGCTTCACGTCCGCGGGAAGAAAGCGCAGCGCACACGTCATGTTGTTGCCATACATGAGTCCCTGGCCCAGCGCAAACAGCACATAGACGCCAGCCATGAGCGCGACGGAGAATCGCGCGGCAAGCACGCCCATGAGCGTCACGGCCGCAAGCGCGCACAGCTCGCCTCCCACCACGGGCACGCGAGCCCCCAGCCTATCGAGGATGCGCCCGGAGACCGGCGCCATGGCGGCGCCGAGGATGCAGCCCCACAGAAGCGTCGTGCCCGCCTCGAACTGATTGGCACCCAGCACGAGCTGCGCGTAGTTGGGAAGCAGAAACGACAGTCCCATGATCGAGAACTGCATGAACACGATGACGCCAAGTCCCAGCACATAGCCTCGCTCAGAGAAGATCGCCAGGTGGATGAGGGGCTGCTCGCACGTGCGCTCCCGCATCACGAACAGCGCGAGAAGCACGGCAAACGCCGCAAACAGGCCGAGAATCGCCGGGCTTGCCCAGCCCACGTTGGTGCCCTCGTCGATGGCAAAGACGAGACAGGCAAACGACGTCGCCAGGCATGCCCAGCCAGGCAGGTCGAACGGATCACGGGCGACCTCGTGGCTCTGGCGAATCGAGCGGATGCCGAGCGCGAACGCAACGAGCAAAAGCGGCAGCAACGCCGCGAAGATGGCTCGCCAGCCGAACGTCTCGGCCAGCCAGCCGCCCACAGACGGCCCCACGGCCGGGGCCACAGCCGTCACGAGCGAGCCGATGCCCATCATGAGGCCAAGGTGCGAGAGCGGTGCCTGCTCGGTGATGATGTTGATCATGAGCGGCAGGGCCATACCGGTGCCGATGCCCTCGAGCACGCGGCCCAGCAGAAGCGCGGCGAACACCTGCGCCGTCATGCCGCAGACGATGCCGGCGACGTAGAACGCCATGGCAACGCAGAAGACGCGACGGGTCCTAAAGCGCCGGTTGAGATAGCCAGAGACCGGCACCACGGCAGCAAGAACGAGCAGGTAGGCGGTGGTCATCCACTGCACCGTGGCCGTGTCCACCGAGAACTCGCGCATGAGCGTGGGAAACGTCACGTTCATGGCCGTCTCGACGCACACGCCCGAGAACGACATGATGCCCGTGGCCACGATGGACATCACGAGCCTGGCGTCGAGCACGCGCCCGAACGCTGCGGTCTTGTTGTCTTGCATTGGTTGGTTCTCCCCCTGGAGCGCACGTGGCCCGGCGGGCTGCGCGCGACGTCCGGGCCTTGGACGAGGATGTCTCTGGGCTCGTCACGTGCAGCCATTGTAGGAGGATTGCGCGCGGCGCGCTTTCAGTTTGGGCCGGCGCATGTCGTTCTCGGCCACGTTTTACGCGTTTTAGAGCCGCCGAACGCGTAAAACGCGGCCAGCAATGCAGTACGTCAGCCTTATGGCCCAAGGGGCTCCGTCCCCTTTGGGTCCCGCTTTGGGCCCGCGTGCCCGCCGCTAGTCCACGCGCTCGATGCGGCCCGCCACGGGCTGGGCGTACATGGAGTCATCGGTCACGGGGGCGAGCAGCGTACCATCGTAGGTGTCAGTGAAGCCGTTCGTGGCCTGGTAGACCTCGCCCGTCTCGGTGTTGTAGACGCGCTCGAAGCCCAGCGTGGCGTCGCTTTGCTTCTGACTCATGATGTCTTGGCTCGTGCTTCTTGCCTCCCACGAGGACATGATGCCGTCCATGGCCTCGTTGAAGTTCTGGCTGATCTTGGCGCACGTCGCCACCTGCTCGTTGCTCGCCTGGTTGGTGGCAGACACAAAGCTGTCCGAGAACTCGAGCGTGCTCATGCAGCTCGTCAGCACGCCCTCCCAGTCGACGAGCGTGCCCTCGGCCGCCGTGACGGCCACGATGTTGTAGGCCGAGTACCAGCCGCCGTCTGCGGTGTTGAGCGCATAGCCGCTCACCGTGCCGTCGGCGATCGCGAAGCTGCCAAAGTCCACGACCGACGCCCCGAACATCCCCTCGCCCGCGCGGCCGCCCGACGTGAACGTGGCACGCAGGAGGCTGTCGCCCAGCGCCATCGTCGAGAGGCTGCTCGTGGAGGGGAACTGCTCGGTCACGGTGAAGGCGTCAAACGCCGGGAACTCGTAGCCGGCGTAGGAGCCCTCGACCACCGAGGCAAAGCTCGCATACTCGGAGAACGTCTGAAAGAAGCCCTCGGTGGAGGGGTTGTAGAGCACAGGCGCCGCCGCGTAGACGGCCGCCTGGCTCTGTCCCGCGTCGACGTTTGCCTGCCAGGCGCGCTTGCCGTCCTCGCTGTGGAGCAGCAGGTCCGCCTTGTTGAGCACGAACATCTGGTTGAGCGGCTCGTCCGGGTCCACGACGCGGATGCTGTAGAACATGCCCGTGCCGCCCGTCGTGACCTGCCAGCCCGCGGGGATCGTCATGGAGAAGTCCGCGCACTCGTAGCGCTCGTACTGAACGGACGCCGCCTCCGTGGGAATGACGCGCAGCTCGGAGTCTGGGTCTGTCCGCGTAGCCGCTGCGCTCGCCCTGCTCGCGGCGCTCGTCGCGGCGCTCGGCGCGCGCCCTCCGCAGCCGGAGATGGGCAGCGCGCACGAGAACAGCATGACCGCCCCCGCCACGCAGGTGATTGCCTTGCCTCGCCTCGTCCTCATCGCGCGCCTCCTCGATTGCGGCTGCCACCTTGATGCCAGCGTATGGCACGGGGCGCACGGCGGCGAGGTGCGCATATGCGAACCCCCGTCATGGGCGCTCGCGCGCCGGCCGTAAATGGCCACTCGCCGAGAGCGCAACCGTCTCGAGCTCGTCAACAACGAAACTGAAGGCGCTGTGGTTACCTAATAATGAAAGGAACTTACTATGCGTTTTGAGGGAAAGAGCGTCGTCGTCACCGGTGCGAGCTCCGGCATGGGCCGCCAGATCGCCTATGACTTCGCCAAGGAGGGTGCCACCGTCGTGGCCGTGGCCCGCCGGCAGGAGCGCCTCGACGAGCTTGCCGCCCAGGTCGAGGCAGACGGCCTGCCCGGCAAGATCCTCCCCTACGTGGGTGACGTCTCCAGCCGCGAGACGAATGACGGAATGATCGACTTTGCCGTGGAGCAGTGCGGCAAGCTCGATGTTCTCGTGAACAACGCAGGCATCATGGACGGCTTCGAGCCGATCGGCGACATCTCAGACGAGCGCTGGGAGAAGGTCTTTGCCGTCAACGTCAACGGCCCCATGTACGCCATGCGCAAGGCCGTCCAGGTCATGCTCGGCCAGGAGAGCCGCGGCAACATCGTGAACGTCGCCTCCATCGGCGGCACGAACGGAGCCCGCGCGGGCGCCGCCTACACGGCCTCCAAGCACGCGCTCGTTGGCATGACCGAGAACACCGGCTACATGTACGCGCACGAGGGCATCCGCTGCAACGCCATCTGCCCCGGCGGCGTCAAGACCGAGATCGCCGGCTCCATGATGGCCGACGCGGGCATCAACCAGTTCGGCATGGGCCGTTCGATGGCCGGCCTCGACTCCGAGATTCGCCAGGCAGAGCCCGAGGAGCTCGCGGCGGCCGTGTTGTTCGCCGCCAGCGACGAGGCCTCGTTCATGACAGGCGCCTGCGTCAAGGTCGACGGCGGCGTGAGCGTCAACTAGCTGCAGACTTTCTCGCACGCGAGGCGCGCGACGGGCACAGGCTCGCCGCGCGCCTTTTCTGTTACGCAACACAGCGCACGCCGCCCTTTGGCACAAAACCAATCGAAAGTGCGATGGCGCCCCACTTAGAGGCGACGATTGCGCACCTCAGGGCAATGTTCCCGAACAGATTCCTTAATTCGTTCGGAAACTTGAGAGCAAAAGCCATCGGAGGGCGTCAAAACCTTTGACAACGACCGATGACCGCACTTTCGATCTGTTTTGTGCCACATTCACGAAACCTGCGCCCATTCGAGGCCGAGCGTCCGCTCGGATCGAGTCTTTCATACTCGCGCCTAGACATTCGCACAGACAAAAAGAGGCGCCGCCAGCATCACGGCCGACGGCGCCCCAGGCGTCATTCTCGCAATTGTCCGAGAAGCTACAGCTCCACGAGCTCGCCCGTCTCGGCGGCGCGCTTCACGGCGTTGAGCGCACGCAGCGTCTTGACGTTGTCGGCAGGCGTCACGACGGGCGCCTCCTCGCCGCGCACCACGCGAACGAAGTGCTTGAGCTGCATCTTGTGCGGCAGCGCCGGGTCGACGGCCGGCACGTCCATCTTCAGCGGCTTGTGCCAGCTCGAGGCGCCGTCGTAGCTCATCTGGTGCAGGCGCGGCAGCGACAGCGCGCCCTTCGTGCCGCCGATGAAGTAGGCGTCGGCGTCAAACGGGCGGTACTGCGGGTCCTCGCGCGCACAGGCCTCCCAGTTCCAGGGGCTCGCCGTGGCATCGGAGATCGTCATCGAGGCAAGCGAGCCGTCCACAAAGCGCACGTTCACGACGGCGGAGTCCTCCGTCTCGAACCCGCGCGCGGCGCTCGACTGCATGCCCTGGATGGCAACGGGCTCGCCAAGCAGGTAACGCAGCAGGTCAACGTCGTGCACGAGGTTCACGAGGATGGGGCCGGCACCCTTCTTGCGGCGCCACTCGACGTCGAAGTACTCGTCATTCTTGTAGATCATGTAGTGGAACGAGGAGACCGTGAGGCGGCCCAGCTCGCCGGACTCGATGATCTCCTTGGCCTTCTTCACGAACGGGTTGTGGCGGCGGTGCTGGCCCACGAGCACGGGAACGCCGGCGGCCTCGGCCTCGGCGGCGAACTTCTCGGCGTCCTCGAGGTCGTCGGAGATGGGCTTCTCCACGAGCGGCACGATGTTGCGGCGGATGGCCTCGCGGGCAACGCCCAGGTGCAGGCCGTTGGGTGTGGCGATGATGACGGCCTCGGGCTTGACCTCGTCCATCATCTGCGCGGGATCGGTGAAGAACGGCACGCCGGCGGCGTCGGCCGTGGCGCGGGCGCCCTCGAAGGCGTCGGCGATGGCCACGAGCTCGGCCTCGGGCTCCTCGATGACGAAGCGGATGTGGTTGCGGCCCATGGCACCAGCGCCGATGACCGCGATGCGAACGGGAGACTTCTCGCTCATGTTGGTTCCTCTCTGGGACAGTGGGGACGGGTTCGTTTGCCCCGTCCGTCTGGCACGAGTCTGATACGGGCGGCAGGCCGTGGCTCGCGCCCGCTGATGGGTGATGGCCAGCCGAGGGGCTACCGGTCGGCCGAGAAGAGTGAGGGCCCACACCCGGGGAGAGTGGGCGGGGCCGCCCGGAGGGTGCTACTTGGCGGCCTTCTTGCCGTCGGCGACCATCATGTAGACGGTGAGGGCCACGGCAATGGCTGCGATCACGATGGCGCCGTAGAAGGACTGCTGGTAGGCGGCGCTGCCGGCCTCGGCGTGGTAGAGCACGGCCGTGATGGGCTGGCTGATCCAGGTGGAGGCGGCATAGCCCAGGAACATGATGCCGTAGTTGACGCCAAGGTTGGACGTGCCAAACGCGCCGCCCGTGAGCGGCGGGTAGATGACGAGCAGGGCACCAAAGCTAAAGCCGAGAAGCGCAAGCGCCACGAAGAACATGCCCTGGTTGAAGCTCATGGACATGATCACGAGCGCCACGATGGTCACGACAAGACTCACGAGCAGGGACTTGTACGTGCCGAGCTTGTCGATGATCTGGCCAAACGACAGGCGGCCGACGAGGTTCGCGCACGTGTTGACCGTCACGACCACGCCGCCCAGGGCCACGGCCGCGGCGCTCGCGGGGTCGTCGAACAGCTGGACGGCCGCAATGGAGGCCACCTTGCCCACGAGCAGGGTGCCCGCGGTGGCGGCGAAGGCAAACGTCACGATGAGGACCCAGAAGCGCGGCGTGCGTACCATCTCGCCGGGCGTGAGGTCGCCGAACGTACCGGCGTGGGCGCCAGCGGCGGGGGCCACGTAGCCCTCGGGCAGCCAGCCGGCCTTGGGCGCCTTGAGCAGAAGCGCGGAGGCGAGGATCGTCACGAAGAAGATGACGCCGAGCGCCTTGAGCGCACCGAAAATGCCCAGGCTCGGGATGAGCAGCGACGCAAGCACCGGTGAGAGAACGGCGGGGCCGGCCGTGGAGGCGGCCAGGGTGATGCCAGAGGCGAGGCCTTTCTTGTCGATGAGCCACTTCTGGCCCGTCGTGAGCGCCGGGTTGTAGCCCAGGCCGTTGCCGATGGCGGCGATGACGGAGAAGTACAGGTAGAACTGCCAGGGCTCGGTCACGGTGCCGGAGAGGAACCAGCCGGCGCCGTAGCACACGGCCGCGGCGATGACGACGTTGCGCGGGCCGATCTTGTCGGAGATGCGCCCGGCGAAGATGCCCGTGACGGCCATGATCGTCTGGAACACGGGGAACGCCCAGGTGAGCGCACCAGACCAGTCGGGGTAGACGGCGAGCAGGTTCTTGCTCACCACGGAGTACAGGGCGATGGAGCTGATGAAGAACATCGTGACGCACGCGGCGGCAAGCACCGTGGCGCGACCCTTGTTGGAATTCTCGGAAGCCATAGGTCTCTTTCTGCTCGTTGGCTGGCAGCGAATGAGACAAGGGGACTGTCCCCTTGTCTCACGCTACTGGTCGGTCGGGGTCTTGACGCCGGCCTCGTCGGTCCACAGGTCAACGCCGCGGCCCTTGAGGTAGTTCTCGGCAAAGGCACGGCGGCCGCCGGGCTTGGCGGTCATCTCGCCCATCATGTTGGAGAAGCCGCCGTCAACCATGATCTCCGCGCCCGTCGTGAAGTCGGAGCGCGTGGAGGCCAGGAACATGACGGCGTTGGCGATGTCGGTGACCTCGCCGATGCGGCGCGTGGCAATGAGGCGGCTTCGGCTCTTCTCGACCTCCGGGTCGGCGTAGAAGCTCGCGCTCATCGGCGTCTTCACGAAGCACGGGCACACGCAGTTTGAGCGCACGCCATACGGGCCCCACTCGGCTGCCATCATCTTGGACATCATGTTGACGCCGGCCTTCGTTGAGCTGTAGACGCCCGAGAAGGTCTCGGGCTGGTAGCTCGCGGCCGTGGAGATGTGGACGAGACGGCCCGCGCCCTGCTTGATCATCTCGCGGCCAAAGCGCTGCGAGGCGATGAACGTGCCGGTGAGGTTGACGTTGATGACGTCGTTCCAGTCGGACAGCGGCAGGTCCTCCATGGGCGAGAAGCGCAGGATGCCGGCGGTGTTCACGAGCACGTCGACACGGCCGAAGTCGGCGATCGTGGCGTCCACGGCGGCCTGGACCTCGTCCTCGTTCGTGGCGTTCATGCGGTAGCCCTCGGCGTGGATGCCAAACTCGCTCGCGAGCTCGGTGGCCGCGGACTTGACCTTCTGCTCATCGAGGTCGAGCAGCACGACGTTCGCGCCGTTGCGGGCGAACTCGCGGCAGATCTCGGTTCCCATGCCACCGAGCGCTCCGGTGACGGCGCAGACCTCGCCCTCGAGGTTGAGCCAGTTGTTCATGGCGTTCCTTCCTCCTTTGATGCCGGCGGCCGCTCGTGGGCGCGCCGGCGCTTCGCGCGGGGCCAGCCCCTGGCCGCGCGCGCGGACAAACACGGGAAAAACGCTATCGATTGACGGCAGGCGCGTGAATTACGCAATTGTTAGAATTGTGATAACCAGAAGTTCATACCTATCGCGAGCTGCGGTTTCTCCCTCTTTTTCGCGAAAGAAGGGGCTCGAGAGAAGGGATTCCCATGTACGACAGAAGGCTCGAGGCAATCGTTGCGTCGGCAGACCTCGGCAGCTTCTCGCGCGCCGCCGAGCGCCTGCGCGTCTCCACGCCGGCGCTCGTGAAGCAGGTCTCGGGCTTTGAGGCCGAGCATGGCGTCACGCTGTTCGAGCGCTCGCACTCCGGCGTGCGGCTCACGCCGGCGGGCGCGCGCCTTGTGGAGGACGCTCGGGAGATCATGCGTCGCAGCGAGGCCGCGCTTCGCCGCGCACGAGACGTCAGCGACGGCGGCGAGGCCGTGCGCCTGGGCGTGTCGCTCATGTGCCCCGGTCGCAACACGCTTGCCCTGTGGCCGCGCATCCAGCAGCTCGAGCCGGGGCTTCGCCTGGAGATCGTCACCGTGGGCGACCTCTACGATCCGCGCACGAGCGTCATGGGACACCTCGGGCAGGACGTCGACGTCATCCAGTCGAGCTACTCGACGTTTCGCTGGGGTGGCTCGTGCCAGCTGCTGCCCATCTTCTCCACGCCGTTCAACGTCGACGTGCCGCGCACCCACGCGCTTGCGAGGCGCACAAGCCTCACGCTCGAGGACCTCGACGGCATGTGCGTGCGCATGCTGCGCCACGCCAACGACGCCACCGACCAGCTGCGCGACCTGCTCATGTTCGACCGCGACGTGCGCATCGTCGACGCCGACAGCTTTGACTTCGCCCTGTTCAACGAGGCAGAGGAGTGCGGGGACGCCGTACTCACGAGTGGTGCGTGGTCCGAGATGCACCCCGGCTTCGTGGGCATCCCCCTGAGCTGCGACATCCAGGTGCCGTGCTTTCTCGCCTACCCGAGCTCTCCCACGCCGCAGGTGGCGCGCTTCGTGGACGCCATGCGGCGCGCCCTTGCCGAGCAGGGCGAGTAGCGCCACAAACGTGCGCCCGTCCCAAAGGCGTCCCAAAGGTGTCAAAGACTTTTGGGCACCTGCTCCGCAAACGCTACGGTTTGAGCCGTTATCGGCCCGCACGCCAGCCCATGACCGCACGTTTCTCAGCGTTTGTCATTGAGTGGCCCCGCACCGGGTCACGAGCGCTATCATGTTCGACCGGTGACGCACGACCGGCACCCGCGCTGTTCGGTTCCGATATCCAGCGCGTTAGAAGCTAAAACCAAAGGAGACATATGCTGAGAAAGACCCTCGAGGACTACAGGCTCCTCATGCGCAGCGTCCCTGCGCCCACCGTCACGTGCTTCGTCATGAGCGTCGTGCTCATGAACCTCCTCGCAAACAAGGAGCTCGTGAGCATGCCGTGGCTTGCGCTCGACTGCGGCTTCACCCTGAGCTGGGTGTCGTTCCTCTGCCAGGACATGATCTGCAAGCGCTTTGGCCCCAAGGCCTCCGTAAAGGTCTCCGTCCTGGCGCTCGCCATCAACCTCGCCGTGAGCGCGCTGTTCTGGCTCGTGAGCCTGGCGCCGGGCATGTGGGGCGCCTACTACGACACGGGCTCGCTCGAGGTCAACACCGCGCTCAACGCCACGATCGGCGGCTCGTGGTACGTCGTTGCCGGCAGCTCGCTCGCCATGCTGTGCTCGAGCTTCGTGAACTCGCACGTGAACCAGTTCATCGGCCACCTCACGGACAACGGCTCCTTTGCCACGTTCGCGCTGCGCAGCTACGTGAGCACGGGCGTGGGCCAGATCGTGGACAACCTCGTGTTTGCCATCGTGGTCTCGCACGCGTTCTTTGGCTGGACGTGGCTGCAGGTCATCACCTGCTCGCTCACGGGCGCCGCCGCCGAGCTTCTCTGCGAGGTCGTGCTCTCCCCCATCGGCTACCGCGTGGCCAGCGGTTGGGCGCGTGAGGGCGTGGGCGAGGCATACGTCGAGAGGCACGCGGCAGACCTGGAGGCGAGGGCCTAGTGGACGTCCTCATCACCGGCACGACGAGCGGCATCGGACGGGCGTGCGCGGAGCTGTTCCTCGCGCGCGGGCACCGCGTATGGGGTCTCGACATCGCACCGGCAAGCATCGAGCACGCCCGCTACCAGCACTTCGTTGCAGACGTCCGCAAGCGAGACGAGCTGCCCCGAGGCCTTGCGCCCGAGGTCGTCATCAACAACGCCGGCGTCCAGGACTCCCCCGACGACATCGCTGTGAACCTGCGCGGCACCATCAACGTCACCGAGGCGTACGCCTTCGCCGGCGAGGGCCTCGCGGCGCGCCCGGCCCCGCGCATCCGCGCCGTGGTGAACGTGGGAAGCGCGAGCGGCCACACGGGCTCGGAGTTTCCCGAGTACGCCGCGAGCAAGGGCGGCGTCATCGCCTACACGAGAAACGTCGCGAACCGCCTGGCGCCGCGGGCCACGTGCAACAGCGTGGACCCGGGCGGCGTGCTCACCGAGCTCAACCGCTGCGTCATGGACGATGAGGCCATGTGGGGCCGCATCATGGAGCTCACGCCGATGCGTCGCTGGGCCACGCCGGAGGAGATCGCCGAGTGGATCTACTTCGTGGCCGTGACCAACCGCTTCATGACCGGCCAGAACCTCCTCGTCGACGGCGGCGAGGCCGGCCGCAGCGAGTTCGTCTGGCCCACCACCGCCTAGGTGACAATTGGGGACGGGGTCAAGCTGTCACCAGGACGGGGTCAAGCTGTCACCGTCCTCCTTCCGCCGAGAACCGCGCCGCAAGGCGTCTGCGAGGGGTAGCCTGTTGACGTCAGCACGCGCTCCCGCGCGCGCCTTCTCGGCAGAAAGGGCCACCATGCTCAACACGTTCTGCAAGTCCCCGCTCTGGGAGTGTCACGCCACGCTCGTCCGCGTCGCGCAGGGCCTCGAGCCCGCGGACGTCGTCATCCGCCACGCCAGCCTCGTGAGCGTCACCACGCACGAGGTCCTGCCAGACGCAGACATCGCCATCTCGTGCGGGCGCATCGCCTACCTGGGCCTCGACGGCCACACCGCCGAGCACTGCATGGGCCCCAAGACCCACGTCATCGACGCCGCCGGCCGCTACGTGGCGCCCGGCTACATCGACTCGCACATCCACATCGAGAGCGCCATGATCGGGCCCGCCGAGTACGCGCGCGTCGTCGTGCCGCGCGGAACCACCGCGATCTTTGCCGACCCCCACGAGTGCGCCAACGTCGTGGGCCTCGAGGGCGTTCGCGTCATGTTCGACGACGCCCGCCGAGCCCCGCTCAAGGCCATGCTCACGACCCCCTCGTGCGTGCCGGCCGTCACGGGCTTCGATGACGCCGGCGCATCCGTGGACGCCGCCCAGGTGGCCCAGACCATGGCCTGGGACGACGTCGTGGGCCTCGGCGAGATGATGAACTTCCCCGGCATCCTCGCCGGCGAGCGCAACGCCCTGGACGAGGTGGCCGAGACCCTCAAGGCAGGCAAGTGCGTCACCGGCCACTACTCCGTCTCCGAGACGGACCGCGGCCTTGCCGCCTACATCGCCTCGGGCGTGCGCGCCTGCCACGAGTCCATCACACCCGAGGACGTCATCGCCAAGCTGCGCTGCGGCATGTACGTCCAGGCGCGCTACGGCTCGGCGTGGCTGTCCCTGCCGGGATACCTGCCGCAGGTGCTCGCCGCCGGAGTGGACACACGCCTCATCTGCCTGTGCACGGACGACAACCACCCCAACACGCTCGTCTCCGAGGGCGGCATGGACCGAGCGCTGCGGGCATGCGTGGCGGCCGGCGCAGACGCGGTCACGGCCCTGCAGTTTGCCACGATCAACGCGGCGCAGATGCTCGGCATCGACGCGGACATGGGCAGCGTCGCGCCCGGCAAGTGCGCCGACCTCGTGATTCTCCCCGACCTCGAGACCTTCGTGCCCGATGAGGTCCTCATCGACGGCGAGCTCGTGGCCCAGGGCGGCCGCGCGCTGTTCGACAACCCCCTGTTTGCGTGGCCGGACTTCATGACGCACACGATGAACGTGGGCCGCACCTTCTCGCCGGCAGACTTCGAGATCCACGTCGACCGCCCGGACGGCTATGCCCGCGTGCGCGCCATCGGAGGCGTGGGCGGCTCCACCATCACGAGAGACACCGTCATCGAGGTGCCCGTGCGCAACGGCAGGCTCGAGGCAAATCCGGAGACAGACGCTCTCAAGATGGCCGTCTTCGACCGCCACCACGGAGCGGCGGGCACGCACTCCTTCGGCTTCTGCACGGGCTTTGGCGTCCACGGCGCACTTGCCCAGACCGTGAGTCACGACTCGCACAACCTGCTCGTGGTGGGCGACAACGACGAGGACATGGCGATTGCCGCTCAGGCGCTCGTGAACTGCGGCGGCGGCGAGGTAGCCGTGGCAGACGGACAGGTGCTCGCGCTCGTGAGGCTGCCCGTCTGCGGCCTCATGAGCGACGCGCACGTCGAGCAGGTGGCCGCCGAGGTGGCAAGGATCGAGCGGGCGTGGGCGGAGATGGGCTGCAAGATGCCCTCTCCGTTCATGACCATGGGCATCCTGTCACTGCCGTGCGTGCCGGAGCTGCGCCTCACCAACCGCGGCTACGTCAACTGCGTCACGTTCCAGTTCGAAGACCTTCTCGTCGAGGACTAGCACGGTGACAGGCGGGGACGGGGTCAAACTGTCACCGTGACAGATTGACCCCGTCCCCAAGTGTCACCCTAAAGGCCCGTGTCGCCCTCGATCTTGCGGAAGCCCTCGCCAAACGCCTCGTGCGCCTCCGTGATGACGACGATGGCCTCCGGGTCCAGCTCGGCCACGATGGTCTTGAGCGGCGTCACGTCCCCGCGGCCGAGAATGACGAACAGCATGGGGCGCGTCTCGCCCGTCCACTTGCCGCGCGCGAGCACCTCCGTGCAGCCACGGTCCAGGTCGTCCATGACGGCACGGGCGATGGCCTCGTGTTCGCGCGAGATGATCCACGCCACGCGCTCGCGGCTTGGGCCGTCGATGACCATGTCGATGACCTTGCCCATGAGAAACATCGCGATCGTGGCGTACATGGCGTTCTCGAGCGAGAACACCGAGGCAGAGATGGCCACGACCATGAGGTCGGTTATCGTGACCCACGTACCCACGGGGATGGGCGTATGACGGGCGAGGATCTGGCAGATGATGTCCGTGCCGCCCGTGTTGCTACCTGCGCGAAACACGATTCCCAGCCCCACGCCGCACACGACACCACCCCACAGCGAGGCGAGCAGCAGGTCATCGCCGGCAAGCACCGGCAGCAAGGGAGCCGTCGCGTCGATGAGCACGCTCGAGAGCACGATGCCCGCAAGCGAGCGCAGCACGTAGCTCACGCCGCCCACGCGCGCGGCAACGATCATGAGCAGCGCGTTCATGGCAAGCGTCTGCATGCCCACGGGAAGGTTGGGGCCACCCGCGGCGAGCACGGCGGCACGCAGCGTGATGGCGAGGCCCGAGATGCCGCCCGGCGCCAGGCCGTTGGGCTCCATGAAGCAGTTGAGGCCCACGGCAAAGACGAGCGACCCCAGGGCGATGAGCCCGAGGTCGCGCGCGAGGTTCTTCTTGCTTATGGCTTTGAGATCGACGGACATGGATGGCCTTCCACTTGCGTGTTCACGGCCTTCCATTTTCCGCGCGAGAACCACTCCCGGCAATCCAGCGTGATGCAGTGGGACACCGGGGACGGGTTCGTTCGTCCCACCGGAGACGGGTTCGTTTGTCCCACGTTAGTCCCAAACCTGACAGGGCTGCCCGAAGGAACCCGTCCCGACGGTCTCGCTAGCGGCCGCAGGAGGCGCAGTCGCCAAAGACGCAGGCGGCGAGGCGAGCGCCCGTGGGCGTGGTGGCAAGCCCGCCCTCGCCCGTCTCGCGCAGGGTGGGCGGCAGCGCGTTGCCCACGCGACGCATGGCCGCCACGGCCTCGTCGAACGGAATCGTGGCGCCGATGCCTGCGAGCGCCATGTCGGCGCACGTGATGGCGACCGAGACGCCCGTGGCGTTTCTCCTCACGCACGGCACCTCAACAAGGCCGGCCACCGGGTCGCACACGAGGCCGAGAAGCGCCTGGATCGCCATGGACGCAGCGTCGCTCGCCTGCGCGGGCGTGCCGCCTGCGAGCTCGACGATGGCGGCCGCCGCCATGGCAGCCGCCGCGCCCGTCTCGGCCTGGCATCCTCCCTCGGCGCCTGCGAGCGTGGCGCCATGCTCGATGACGAGCCCCACGGCAGCGGCGGCAAACAGCGCCATGACGCACGCCCGCTCGCCGCAGCCGCGCTCGCCTCGCATGGAGAGCACGGCCGCGGGAAGTATCCCGCAGGAACCGGCCGTGGGCGCCGCCACGACACGGCCCATGGCCGCGTTGAGCTCGGACACCGCAAGGGCACGCTGCACGGCGCGCGCCACCAGGCCACCGGCCACGCACGACCCCGCCTCGACGGCCACGCGCATGCGGTGCGCGTCACCACCAGTGAGGCCGCTCGTGGAGCGAAGGCAAGCCGCACTTCCCGGCTCCACGCACTCGTCCATGACGCGCAGTCGCTCGCGCATGCGCGCGTAAAGCTCGGCGGGCTCCATCTCCATCGCGGACGCCTGCTGCGCGAGAACCACGTGCGAGAGGGGCACGCCGGCACGCTCGGCCGCCGCGACGACGTCAGAGAGGTTGCCGTAGACGAAGTCCGCCTCGATGCCAGAGACGTCCGGCGCGTCGCACGCCGGCTCGCACGACTCCACGCCGCCCACGGGCGCAAGCATCGTGCACGCCTCCACGCCGGGCAGCGCCTCGATGCGGGCGGCAACACCCTCCCCGACGTCCCCCTCGACCTCGATCGTCATGACGGCCACGCCGCCGCGCGCCTGGCGCGCAAGCGAGAAGTCGCAGATGTTGGCCCCGCGGTCCGCAAGCACGTCCGTGACGCTCGCGATGAGGCCGGGAACGTCGAGGTGGCGCACCACGAGCGTCGTTCGCAGGCCCGTGATGCGCACTTGCATGCCGTCCACGCGCGTGACCACGACCTGTCCTCCGCCCACGGAGCTGCCGAGCACGCTCACGCGCGCGCCGCCCGCTGCCTCGAGCTCGATGAGCGCGGAGTTGGGGTGCAGCCCCTCGCCCTCCTCGCAGGCAAACGAGACGTCGACGCCACTCTCGCGGGCAAGCTCGAGCGAGTCGCGCAGGCGGTCGTCGTCGGTGGCGAGCCCCATGATGCCGGCGACGAGCGCGCGGTCCGTGCCGTGGCCGCGGTAGGTCTTGGCAAACGAGCCATAGAGCGTGATGCGGGCACGGTGCGCGTCCGTGCCGAGAAGCGCGCGGGCGATTCTGCCCAGACGGCAGGCGCCGGCCGTGTGCGAGCTCGAGGGGCCGATCATGACCGGCCCGATGATGTCGAGGACGTTTGACACGCTATCTCCTCCTACCGCGTGCGCGGGAACGGGTGCGAAGGCGCTGACGCATCGTGCGGGCAGCGGCCGTCACGCGCGGCGTGAGGTCGGCCTCCTCGCGCGTGCGCCAGTCAAAGCGAATGGACAGGTAGCGAAGAACGAGCACCACGAGCACGCACGCAAAGCCCGCGAGTACGAGGCTCACGCCCATGAACGCGAGCAACGCGAACGCGCACGAGCCGCCGAGGCACGCCATGGCGTAGTAGTTGGAGCCCTGGAAGATCGCCGGCGTGATGCCCGCGAACGAGTCCCTGAGCGCGCCTCCGCCCACCGCGGTGATGACGCCCATGATGACCACGTAGAGGGGGTCGAGCCCATAGGAGAACGCCTTGCTCGAGCCCGCGAGCGCAAAGAGCGCCACGGAGAGCGTGTCCGCAAGCAGGATCGACTTGTTGAGGTCCAGAAAGATGCCGCGGAAGTAGAACGTGAGCAAACAGATCGCCAGAGACACCCAGATGAGGTCCGGGTGGCTCATGAAGTAGACGTCCTGCGCGCCCAGCAGCAGGTCTCGCACGATGCCTCCGCCAAAGCCCGTGAGAAATCCCGCCACTGTGACGCCCACGACGTCAAGCTTGCGCCGGCAGCCGAACAGCGCCCCCGTGAGGACGCCGACGACCACCGACGCATAGTCAATGACAACCGGAACGGTGAGGACGGTCGAGGCCTGCCCCACCAGAAGCGACGCGTCCACCCGCTACTCGGCGCGGTGACCGGCCTTGTGGGTGTGCACGAGCCTGGGCTGCTCGTCGCCATCCACGGCGGCCTTCGTCACGACGACCTTGGCAACCGACAGGTCGCTCGGCACGTCGAACATCGTCTGCTGGAGCGTCTTCTCCGCGATGGCGCGCAGGCCTCGGGCGCCCGTCTTGCGCTCGAGGGCCAGGTGGGCCATCTCGCGCAGCGCGTCGTCCTCGAACTCGAGCTCAACGCCCTCGATCTCGAACATGCGACGGTACTGCTTCACGATGGCGTTGCGCGGCTCGGTGAGGATGTGGACGAGGTCGTCCTCGTCAAGCTGCTTCGTGGAGCAGATGACCGGGATGCGGCCCACGAACTCGGGGATCATGCCGAACTTGTGCAGGTCCTGCGGCGTGACCTCGCTCATGAGCTCGTCCTCGGACTCGGTGACCTTCGTCGCCAGCTCGGAGTTGAAGCCGACGCCCTTCTTGCCCACGCGGTCTGCCACGAGCTTGTCGAGACCCACGAAGGCGCCGCCGCAGATGAACAGGATGTTCGTCGTGTCAATCTTGATGAGCTCCTGCTGTGGGTGCTTGCGGCCACCCTGGGGAGGCACGCTCGCCACGGTGCCCTCGAGGATCTTGAGCAGCGACTGCTGCACGCCCTCGCCGGAGACGTCGCGGGTGATGGAGAGGTTCTCGGCCTTGCGGGCAATCTTGTCGATCTCGTCGATGTAGACGATGCCCACCTGCGCGCGCTCGACGTCGCCGTCCGCGGCCGTGATGAGCTTGAGCAGGATGTTCTCGACGTCCTCGCCGACGTATCCGGCCTCGGTGAGCGTCGTGGCGTCCGCGATGGCGAACGGCACCTCGAGGAAGCGCGCGAGCGTCTGGGCGAGCAGCGTCTTGCCCGTGCCCGTGGGGCCCAGCAGCAAGATGTTGCTCTTCGCGAGCTCAACGGGCTCGCGGTCCATGACGTCGTCGGCACCGGCCGCGCGAGCACTTGCCTCCAGGCGCTCGTAGTCCTGCTCGTACTGCTCGTCCTCGAGGCCGTACAGCACGCGGCGGTAGTGGTTGTAGACGGCCACGCTCATGGCGCGCTTGGCGTCCTCCTGGCCCATGACGTACTGCGACAGCTCGTCGTAGATCTCGTGCGGGGTGGGCAGCTCGGCGATGGGCAGCGGGGAGGCGTCGCCCTCCTCGCGCTCGCGAATCTCGCCATAGGGGTCCACGACGTCCGACTCAAGGTCTTCGGGGTCGTGGATCATGCCAACGCAGGCGTCGATGCACTCGTCGCAGATGCAGACGCCGTTGGGTCCCTGGACGAACTTGCGGACCTGGCCGCGCTTCTTGCCGCAGAACGAGCAGCGCATCTCTTCCGGGTTGTTCGGGTCGTAGAAGTTGGGCACGGCCTACTCCCCCTTGGCGGCGTCAACGCGGCGCGTGATGACCTTGTCCACCAGGCCGTACTCGCATGCCTCGGCAGCACGCAGGTAGCGGTCGCGCTCGGTGTCCTCGTTGATGCGCTCCACGGGCTGGCCGGTGGCCTCGGCGAGCATCTCGTTGAGGTGCTGGCGAATCCACTTGGTCTCGTCTGCGACGATCTGGATGTCGGTCTGCTGGCCCTGGACGCCCGAGCTCGGCTGGTGGATGAGCACCATGGAGTTGGGAAGCGCCAGTCGCTTGCCCTTGGCGCCGCACGCGAGGATGGCGGCGCCCATGGAGGCGGCCATGCCCACGCAGATCGTGGAGACGTCGGGCTTGATGTAGTTCATCGTGTCGATGATGCCCATGCCCGCGTAGACGTCTCCGCCAGGCGAGTCGATGTAGAGCATGATGTCCTTGTCGGGGTCCTGGCTCTCGAGGTGCAGAAGCTGCGCCACGACGAGGTTGGCGGAGTCGCGAGTGACCTCCTCGCCCAGGAAGATGATGCGATCGTTGAGCAGGCGGCTGTAGATGTCGTAGCTGCGCTCGCCGCGCGGCGTCTGCTCCACGACGTACGGGATGTTCGGGATGTTGCGAACCGGGCTGAACATTCGGTCCTCCTTGCGGTTGCGGGCACCACGGTTGCGGTGCCACGTGAGAAAAAAGCCGGACGGGGAGAGAATCCCCGCCCGGCGTTTATACCCCTAATGGGAGCTGAAACCCGAGCGGGCCCAGCAAAAGGGCTTGCTACTCGGCGTCCTTGGCGGCCTCGCGGGCGGCACGACGCTCGGCGATCTCGTCGACCTCGGTGACCTTGGCGTTCTCGACGAGCCAGTCGACGGCCTTGGAGCGCTTGACGGTCTCGCGGACGGCGGGCATGCGGCCGGCCTCCTTGAACTCCTTCATGGAGGCGTCGACGTCCTTCACGCCGGCGTCCTCGAACTCCTTGCGGACGTCCTCCTCGGTGACCTCGAGGTTGAGCTTCTTGGCGAGGGCGTCGAGGGCCAGGGACTGGCGGGCGCGCTCGGCGGCCTGGGCGTTGAGGTCGTCCAGGAAGTCGCTGATCTGGATCTTGCGGGCGGAGAGCCAGGCGTCGAGCGTGAGGCCCTGGCGCTGGAGCTGGGCGAGGAAGTCCTGGGCGATCTCGTCAAAGACCTGCTTGACGTAGTCCTGGGGAAGCTCGTCGAGCTTGAGGGCCTCGGCGACCTTCTCGATGACGCGGGTCTCCTTGATGTTGGGAAGCTGTTGCTTCTTGTCCTCGGCAATCTCCTCCTTGAGGGCGTCCTTGAGGGCGTCCACGGTGTCGTAGCCGAAGGCCTTCTTGGAGAACTCGTCGTCGAGCGTAGGCACGACCTGCTTCTTGGCGCTCTTGAGCGTGACCTTGACCTTCACGGTCTTGCCCTCGTGGTGCTCGACGTTGCCCTCGGCGTCGGTGTGGTCGTGGCCCTCGACGGCGATCTCGACGTCCTTGGTCTCGCCGACCTTCATGCCCTTGATGGCGTCGTTGAACGCGGCGGGCACGGTGGAGGAGCCGATCATGAACGGACGGTCGGTGCCGGCGAGGTCCTCGCCGTTCTCGACGTTCTCGATGTCGAGGGTGAGCATGTCGCCCTGGGCGGCGGCGAAGTCCTCGCCAGCGTCCTCGTAGGTGGCGTGGTAGTTCATGAGCGTCTCGAGCTGCTCGGCAACCTCGGCGTCGGTGACCTCGGCGGGCGGCATGTTGATCTCGGGCGCGTCATAGCTCTCGAGCTCGCAGTCCGGGCGCAGGGAGATGGTGGCGGTGACCTCGTAGTCGGAGCCCTCGGAGACGAGGACGGGCTCGTCGCCGTAGGTGGGCTGGCCGACGGGCACGACGTCAAGCTCGTCGAGCATGAGCGGCGTGGCCTCGTTCAGCACGTCCTCGGAGGCCTGGGCGAGCACGTTGTCCTTGCCCACGAGACCATCGATGACCGGGCGCGGGGCCTTGCCCTTGCGGAAGCCCTGGAAGCGGTACTTGTTGGCGATGTCCTTGTACGCCTTCTTGATGGCAGCGTCGACATCGGCGGCGGCGACGGTGAGCTTGGCCTCGAGCGTGTTGTCCTTGGGCTCGGCGGCGGTGACGGTGATCTTCAACGTTCCTCCTGATGGATCGTTCTTCTGCGTGCGAGCCTCGCCGGCCCGCATGCATGCACAAAACTAGTTCATTCTAGCAAATGCGCGCCCAAGGGTAGCGGTGACAGATGGGGACGGGGTCAAACTGTCACGGTGACAGATGGGGACGGGGTCAAACTGTCACCGCCATCGACACAGAAAAGGGAGGCCGCCGAGAACGGCAACCTCCCCACAGGTGCGATGGTGCGGGCGACAGGAATCGAACCTGCACGAAGTCTCCCCCACTGGAACCTAAATCCAGCGCGTCTACCAGTTCCGCCACGCCCGCGCAGCAGCTCTCAGATAATACCCTATCCCGCGCGTGCATACGAGCGTCACATTCCCCGCCCACAAAAAAGGAGGCCGCCGAGAACGACGACCTCCATGCTGCCGAGAAAGACGGCGTGAGCTAGCAGACGCCCTGGGCCATCATGGCGTCGGCGACCTTGAGGAAGCCGGCGATGTTGGCGCCCATGACGAAGTTGCCCTCGTGGCCGTACTCCTTGGCCGTGTCGGCAACGTTGTGGAACATGCCGCGCATGAGCTGCTCGAGCTTGCCGTCGACCTCCTCGAACGTCCAGGAGAGGTGCTCGGCGTTCTGGCTCATCTCGAGGCCAGACACGAGCACGCCGCCGGCGTTCGCGGCCTTGCCGGGCATGAACGCCACGCCATTGGCCTGGAAGTACTCCGTGGCCTCGATCGTGGTGGGCATGTTGGCGCCCTCGCCCACGGCCTTCACGCCGTTGGCGACGAGGGCCTTGGCGTCCTCGAGGTGCAGGGTGTTCTCGCGGGCGCAGGGCAGCGCGATGTCGCACGGCAGCTGCCACACGCCGCGGCCGTCACCCTCGTGCCACGTGGCGTTCGGGCGCTCGTCAACGTACATGGCGAGCGTGACGCCGCGATCGTTGCCGGAGCGCTTCTTGTTGTAGACGTGCTCGAGCACCTGGTAGTCGATGCCCTCGGGGTCCTCGACCCAGCCGTGGGTGTCGGAAGCAGCGAGCACCTTGCCGCCGAGCTGGGAGACCTTCTGGATGGCGTAGATGGCGACGTTACCCGAGCCGTGCACGACGACGTTCTTGCCCTCGAAGGAGTCGCCCTGGCTCTTGAGGTACTCGTCCACGAAGTAGACCAGGCCGTAGCCCGTGGCCTCGGTGCGGGCGAGCGAGCCGCCAAAGGAGAGGCCCTTGCCCGTGAGGACGCCGGTCCACTCGTTGCGGATGCGCTTGTACTGGCCGAACATGTAGGCAACCTCACGGCCGCCGACGCCCAGGTCGCCGGCGGGGACGTCGGTGTTGGGGCCGATGTGGCGGCACAGCTCGGTCATGAACGACTGGCAGAAGTGCATAATCTCGTTGTTTGACTTGCCCTTGGGGTCAAAGTCGGAGCCGCCCTTGCCGCCACCCATGGGAAGCGTGGTCAGCGAGTTCTTGAGGATCTGCTCGAGGCCGAGGAACTTGAGCATGCCGAGCGTCACCGTGGGATTGAAGCGCAGGCCGCCCTTGTAGGGGCCGATGGCGGAGTTGAACTCGACGCGGTAGCCGCGGTTGACATGGACCTTGCCGGAGTCATCCACCCAGGGCACGCGGAACATGATGACGCGCTCGGGCTCGACGAAGCGCTCGAGCAGCGAGGCCTGCTCGTACTCGGGGTGCGCGTCGATGGCGGGCTGCAGGGTGCCCAGGATCTCCGTGGCGGCCTGGAGGAACTCGGTCTGCTCGGGGTAGCGGGCCTTGAGCTCGTCAAGGACCCTCTCGGTGTACGTCATGTGACGTCTCCTCTCATGCGCACGCATGCGCAGGAAAACGACGGGCGCGAGAAGGCCTGCGCCCGCCCCGCGACCGTTCCGTGCCCCCACGGGGCGGCCACGTTTTGACAGACGTTTAAACAAAATACAAGTCTGGCCCCCATGCAATCGGGTGAAGTGCACGGCTGTTGCATTGTCGTAACAAACGATGCAAAGCCGCAGCTAGACAGCACAATACTAGGCGCGCTACACCTGCCAGGTGGGACGGATGACCTCAAGGGCGCGATGCGCCACGCCGATCTCGAAGTGAGAGCCGCGCACGCGCTCGCCGTCCGCCTGGCAGGGCGGCTCCCCGTCAAAGTCGATGACGATGCTCGAGGCCCGCCGAAAGCTCAGGTAGCGCGAGCCCGTGTGCCTGCCGATGCGAGCGCGCGCGAGAATGCCCAGCGCCGTGGCCGTGGAGGGCGAGCCGTGCGAGAAGCACACGTCGAGAAGGCCGTCCTCGGGGTCGGCCTCGGGACAGATCCTAAAGCCCCCGCCGTAGGTGGGACCCACCTGGACCGCGAAGATGAGCGAGTCGCCGTCCTGCTCGGCCCCGTCGAGGCAGGCGTGATAGGTCCAAGAGCGAAGCTGGTGGCGCACGACGTCGATGCCCGAGGCCATGAACAGGCGTGTGCCGTGCGTGCCCGTGCGCTGCCGGCGCTCCATCGTGTCGAGCGCGATGGCGGCGTCCACGCCAAACGAGAGCGTCTGGTCAAAGTAGGTGCCGTTCACGATGCCAAGGTCGAGTCTGTGGACAACGCCCTGCAGCACCTGTCCCAGCGAGCGCTCCGGCGAGTTGGCTGCCATGCCGAGCGTGCGGGCGAAGTCGTTGCCGGACCCCAGCGGGATGATGCCGAGGCGTGGGCGGCGGGCCTCCCCTATCTTCATGAGACCGTTCACGACCTCGTGGATGACGCCGTCGCCACCCAGGGCAAGCACCGTGTCGAACGACGTGGCCGCGCGCGCCATCTGCGTGGCGGCGCCCGGGCCGGTGGTGAGGCGCACGTCAAAGCCGTCCGTCACCGTGTCATAGGCCGCCAGCGTGCGGCGCACGAACTCGGCGCCCTCCGCGCCTGCACCGCTCTGGGAGGCCGGGTTGGCGATGACGAGCGTATGTCCGAGATGAAGCGCCATGGGCCCTCGATCCGCGCGGATAACCGACGCCTGCGATTGTAGCGCCCGCAACGGGCGAGGCCGCCCGCAATGCCCTCGTGAGCGCCGCAAGCGAGCACCGCAGGCGAGCGCCGCAGGCGAGCGCCCGCCACTCGCCGAGTGTAGGGAATGAGACACATTCGGCTCCCAATTCCGGGCAAAGTGTCTCAATCCCTACACTCACGATTACGCGGCGGGAGTTTGGCGAGAAAAAAGAAATCGGGCAGACAGCCGGCTGGCCATCTGCCCGATCGCTCTCTATGGAGCGGGTGACGGGAGTCGAACCCGCGTCATCAGCTTGGAAGGCTGAGGTTCTACCGTTGAACCACACCCGCGTGCGTTGGTCGGGGCGACTGGATTCGAACCAGCGACCCTCTGCTCCCAAAGCAGATGCGCTACCAAACTGCGCCACGCCCCGGAACGCCGGTTAAGTATAGGCGAGCCGGCCCGTCTCGGCAAACGAGAATGGCCGACCCTCCCAAGAAACTCCCTAGCGCATCATGCGCCTGCGCGCCTCCGCAAGACCCAGGGCCACGCAGCCTACGCCCGCGGCGACCACGAGCACGGCCGCCAGGCGTACGGTACCAAGCGCGTCGCCCGTCTGCGGCATGTGATGCTCGTCGTGGGGCATGGGGGCGGTCGTCGGCATCTCGGGAGCCATGGGAGTTGCCGGCACATCGGGCGTCGCAGGCGTGCTCGGCGTCGTCGGCGTCTCGTGGTTCACGAACGCGATGCCCCGGTCGCTCTCGCTCGCCGCGTGCTCGTCGTCCGCGATGCTGGGCGTCACGGTCGTGGACGTCACGTGCAGGTCGCGGTCGGCGCCCTCCTCGACCACGTAGGCGAGCGTGTAGACGGTTCCGTCGTGGGCCACGTTCGGGGCGAGTGCGGCGTCGACGTCGTTCTCGGAGACGCGAAACACGTACGTGCCGGGCACCGGGAACGTCAGCTCACCGAAGCTCGCCGCTCCCCCGTCCGCGCAGCTCGCCACCCTGTCGGCCACAGGCTCAGCGCCGTCGGGCGCGGAGACGGCCCTGAGCGTGAACGAGAACTGCCCGGCCGTCACGTGGTAGTCGCAGCCGTCGAGCGTCTTGACCGACTTGGCAACCGTCGGCGTCGCGGTGGCGGGCGCCGTCACGTGCGCGTTGTCGAACAGCGCAGAGCCCTCGTAGGACTCGGCGCCATCCGCGTCCTGGCGATACGTCACCGAGACGGGCAGCACGCCCTCTTCGTCGCGCGTGCCAACCGTCACCGTCGCGATGACGTCAGGGGCGTTCGTCCAGCCGTCAGCCAGCTCACTCGTCTCGTGAATGCGGTACGTGAGCGTCTTGCCCTCCACCCAGTCGCCGAGGGGGACCTGCGCAAAGCTCGCCGAGCCACCGACGCCCGTCGTGACGTCGGCAATCGCGGGCGCGATATCGGCGTTCTCGCCCTCGGCCGTGGCCGAGAAGGAGAAGGCCTCGCCCTCGTGAACAGCACCGCCGTTCACGGTCTTTACCACGGAGAGCGCGAAGACGCCGGACGCCTCGGCATATGCGTTGTCGAACAGCGCATCGCCCTCATAGGCATCTGCGCCGTCCACATCCTGGCGGTACGTCACCGAGCAGGGACCGAGCGTGCCATCGCCTTGGTCGGCGCCAACCGTCACTGTCGCAATGACGTCCGGCGCATTCGTCCAGCCGGAACCGGCCTGCGTGAGCTCGTGGATGCGGTACTCGTAGATCCTTCCGGCATCGGCCAGCCCAAAGCGAATCTCACCGAACTGGGCCATGGACGCGCCCACGGTCGTGGCGACGCTGCCGTCATCGGTCTCGGGCATGGGAGCGCCGTCCGTCAGTGCGCTCAGGCCAAAGCGGAAACTCTGCCCACTCTGTGGGTCACTTCCGTTCACCCTCTTGGCGACGACGAGCGTGGCCGCGCCGTTTGCCTCGTACGTGTTGTTGAACAGCGCCGCTCCGCCGTCCTCGGTAGCCGAGGAGTACGTCACGCTCACGGGGATCGTCGCCGGGTCATCTTCGCTGGGCACGCCCACCGTGACCGTCGCGGTCACGGGCGAGGCCTTCGTCCAACCCGTACCAAGCTCGCTCGTCTCGGAAATGGTGTAGGTGTAGGTCTTGCCCTCATCGGACGTGCCGAAGGTTATATCGCCAAAGCTTGCACGAGCACCGCCAACCGTAGTGGCCGCCGTGACCGAGGGCATCGGCGCTCCGTCTTGCCCCGTGAGCTCAAACTCGAACGACTGCCCTTCTGCAGGCGCGGCGCCGTTCACAAGCTTCTCGACACCGATCGTGGCCTTGCCGCTCGGCACGACCTCGTCGCTCTTGCGGTCGTAGACGTTGATGGACCTGGCCGCGCTCGGCGTGATGCCAAGCTGGGCGCACTTGGCAAGGGCAGCGTTGTAGGCAGACACCTCCTGGGAGGTGGTCCCGCAGAACATGACGTAGATGGGCTCGGGATTCGTGACCTCGTAGCCAGCCGGAGCCTCGTCCTCCTCGAAGTAGTACAGCGTCGCAGACTCGAGGGGTATGCCCTCCGTGCCAAAGCGCACCTGGCCGTTGGCGTCCGTGACGGCGGGGTTGGTGCCGCAGTCCTCGTCGAGCGTGGCCACAATCTTGCCCTGGGCAACGGACTCGTCAAGGTCAACCTGGTAGAGGCTGAACTTGGCGCCGGCCAGGGCCTCGGCACCCGTCTCGTCGGTCTTGTTCACGATGAGGCCGTAGTTGACGCCATGCGAGCCGCCGTTGGACTCGGTGACCTCCCACTTGTTGTTATCGCTCGATGAGGCGTGCTTGTAGCCGTAGACGCTCACCTCGTTGTCGATCTGGACCTCTTGATTCAGGGCGCCCTGCGGCGCCACGTCGTAGGTGATCGTGAGGGCGCGCTCGTCGGGGACCTCAATCGTGAGCCTCGTGGCTGGCTGGCCATCGTCGGTCGTGATGTTCTCGAACGAGTAGGACACGCCCTCGGTGAGGGGCACACCGTTCTCTGAGACAACGAGGCTGCCGTTGGTGAACTGGCCGCCCACGCCGAGAACGTCCACGAGCCTGATAGTGCCGCTGCCGCTGAGCTTGAGCTTGTTCTCGTTCACCTCGATGGTGTAGGTGACGTGCGAGCCGTCAGACGCGCGGGCACCCTTCTTGTCGAGCACCTTGTTGGTGATGGTCGTGGTGGCAGACCCCTGCGGGAACTGCTTGTCGCCGGCGCTTGCGGAGGCCGTGTTGCCAAGCGTCACGCTCTGGCCGGGCTCGGCGACGTCGCTGCGCGAGGCAGTCTGGTACCAAAGCTCCACGTAGCCCTTCCAAGAGCCCTTATCGTTTACGTAGGTGCTCGTGGGAATTACGAACGAGAGGCTCTGACCATCAACGGTGGGAATCGCCGAATGCCAGTTGTCGCTCGTGTAACCAGAGTTGCCGTGAGCGTTGTAATGCGCCGTACCCTGTACATAGGTGAGGCCCTCATCGAACGTGTCGCTCACCGTGACGTCGGCGCCGGCGAGGTCGCTCGCGGGCGCGTGCGTCCAGTCATTGGGCTCGTAACAGTTGACGTGAACCGTCCAGTCGGCGATCCAGGCACCCTTCGTGCCATCGCCCCAGTCATAGGACGCATCCCAATGCGGGGTACCTGCCTTCTTGGAGACAGGTGGCACAACCTCCTTGTCGATGGTGTAGTGGGCCTCGGCGTCTCCCTTATCCACTCCGCTAACCTTGAGGCTGACCCTGTTGGTGTAGGTTAGGTGCCGTTCTCGCCGCTGCACTTGGTGCGGTAGGTCACGATGACATCACCTTGGCCGAGAAGCGCACGCACGGTGTCGCTGTCCTTGAACTGGATGACGAGCTTGTTCCAGTCCGGATTGTTGCCACCGCCAAACGCGTAGTCGACGCCCTCGACGAGCTCGGTGCCATCCGAGGTCACGAGCCTGACCTGATCGAACTTGATCTGCTCCCAGGTGCTGCGATTTATCTCGTCGCTCAGCACCACCTGTGACGGGTCAGTGCTCGCGCCCATGGCCGAAAACTTCACCTCGGTTTTCCACGTGGCGTAGCCATCCGTCTCGGCGGTGCTCGCGTCCGCAAGCTCCTTGGTGATGTAAGTGCGGTCGTCCGAGGGCTGGTAGGAGCCGGAGCCCTCGCCGCTCGGGCCACTGCCGTTAGGCGGCGTCACGTTGGCGGTGTTGCTCACGGCGTCTGCCGAGGAGGCGTCGTCCATCTCGCAGTGGTAGGTCACCGTGACCTGCTGCTTGCCGACGCTCGCGGGCATCGTGAAGCCAAGTGTGTCGCTGGCAGGATCAACGTCACCACTCAGCAGCAGATTGCCAGATGCGTCTCTCACCTCGTAGCGCGTTCCGGCCTTGAAGTGCTGGCCGCTCCCAAGCGTGTCTGAGAACGCATAGCCGTCCATGTCGGCCTTGAGCGTGCCGTTGTTGAGCCTGACGGTCCACAGAATGTCGGTATTCTCGCCCGAGGCGCTCTTGGAGACCATCGAGTACTTGACCTTCTGCGGCTCCTTCTTCACGTCCCAACCGTTATTGTGACTTCCATCTGTGCCCCACGACCACGAGACGGAGTTGTCAAGTCCCGAGAGCTCCTGGTTGTCTTTGAGTCCGTCGAGAACGCCATCGCGGAGCTTGGTCTTGTACTGCACGTAGTAGTCGCCCTTGGGGAGGCTGCCGAGCGCAATCTCGGCCTTGCCATCCTCGGGATAGGTGACGTCAAGCGAGGCGCCGGTGGGGCTGCCATTCGCGTCCACGAGCTGGAATGAGTCCTTGACGTACTCCAGGCTCGAGCCGAGTTTGTCATGCAGCACGAGGTTGGTGGCGAAGGAGTCCGGCGAGACCCTGATCGTCCAGGTGTAGGTGTTGTCATCAGCGCTGAAGGCACCGTTGTCGTTGGCCCACTTATCACCGGAGACGCCGCCGTCCTTGGTGTTGATCTTGACCGTGGAGGAGGTACCCGGGAACTGGACCTCGACCCACGAGCCGTCACCGGTTGGGTTGCTGCCCGTGTCGAAGCCAAAGCTCAGATTCGCCACGATGTCGGAGTTCTCCTTCTTGAGCCACTCCTGGTTGTACTCGAGATAGATTACGCCGTCCTTGATGTACCACGTGCCGGCGACCGAGTTGGTGGTGCCGTCATAGAGGGTCGAGGGGTTCGTATCATCAATGCGAATGTTGCTCGGCAGCGTATACTTGACGTTGGGCGATGAGACCGTGGGCTTCTCCGCGGGGTCATAGGCGATGTCGATGGTGCCGTAGAGCTTGGTGTTGGCCGTCACGGCCTCGTCCCCCAGCTCCTGTTTGTGCTCCTTGTCCTTGTAGATCTTAACCGTGACGCCCTGCGAGACCTCGCGAAAGTCTGCGTTGGCGACCTGCCGTGCGACGTCATCGGGCTCGGCATCGCCCTGCGCCGTCTCGGTCGCGGTGGTCGTCGCCGATGCGGCCACGACGTCTTCCGCAAGCGCATACGTCACGTTCGAGCCAAGCGACTGCCACACGAGCAGCGCTCCCATCGCCAGCGCAAACGCGCGGCGAGCCGCCTTTAGTCCCTTGTTGCCTCTCATCGCCAATGCACTCCCTCTCCTCGGGCGATCAAGGCACGTGCCGCTACAGTCTCGCGGCACGGCAAACAAACCCGAGAACCTCTGCCCCCGGGCACACATGTATGAAGTTGCAAGATTGTCGAAATCATTGAGACCCCCCCCCCCGAGCATTATTCGGAAGGGGAAATGGCCGTCGTGGAATAGTCATGCGGGCCAGAAATGTATAGTCCCCGCACTAGCTAGACATATTCTTGAGCGATGCCACCTGTCTTTCACCTCGTGAGCGGGCTCGTGCGGCATCGACGTCGCGCGGGAAACCGCACCAGTCATGTGTAATTTCGGCAGCAGTTTACATAAATGGGCGAGCGCTCGCAACCATCAAGGGACAGACATATCGGGGCGTCTTCAGTAAGTCTCCCGTATTTATGAGACGAGTACGCAAGCGCACACAAAAAGGGCCCCGGCGCTGTGCCGGAGCCCTTGGACGTGCTATGCGTTCGTGCGAGACGCGCGAGAAGCTACTTCTGGGCAGCCTCGAGCGCGGCCTTGACCTCGGCGGCGGTGTCGAGGGCGAGGACCTTCTCAGCAAGCGCGTCGCACTCGGCCTTGCTCCACTGGGAGATGGTCTTGCGGGCGCGCAGGATGCTCGGGGCAGACATGGAGAACTCCTCGAGGCCCCAGGAGATCAGGAGCGGCTCGAGCAGCGGGTCGGCAGCGGCCTCGCCACACATGCCCACCATGATGCCGGCCTTGACGCCGCTCTCGATGATGTTCTTGAGCGAGCGGATCACGGACGGATAGTAGACCTGGTAGAGGTTGGAGATCGTGTCGTTGCCACGGTCGGCGCACATCGTGTAGCCGATGAGGTCGTTCGTGCCGATGGAGAAGAAGTCGGCGACCTCGGCGAGCTTGTCGGCGATGAGGGAGGCGGCAGGCGTCTCGACCATGATGCCAACCTGGATGTTCTCGTCGAACTTGCGCCCCTCGTCGGTGAGCTCGTGCTTGCACTCCTCGACGAGCTCCTTGACGGCCTTGACCTCCTCGACGCAGGTGACGAGCGGGATCATGATCTTGACGTCACCAAAGGCGGAGGCGCGCAGCAGGGCGCGGAGCTGGACCTTGTACTGGTCGGGGTTGGCCAGGCAGTAGCGCACGGCGCGGAAGCCCATGAAGGGGTTCTCCTCCTTCTGCATGTGCAGATAGGGGATCTCCTTGTCGCCGCCCACATCGAGCGTGCGGATGATGACCGGGGCACCCTTGAGCACCGTGGCGACCTTGCGGTAGGCCTCGAACTGCTCGTCCTCGGAGGGGAGCTCGGCAGAGTCCATGAACAGGAACTCGGAGCGGAACAGGCCGATGGCCTCGCAGTCGTGGTCGAGCGCGTTGGCGACGTCGTCGGGCGAGCCGATGTTGCATGCAAGGATCTTCTCGATGCCGTCGGCCGTCACGGTCTTCTGGCCGCGGAAGGACTCGAGCGCGGCCTTCTCGGCGGCAAAGTCGGCGGCAGCCTTCGTGTACTTCTCGAGCACCTCGGCCTCGGGGTCGGCGATGACGACGCCCTCGGTGCCATCGACGATGGCGCGCATGCCGTTGCGAAGCGCGGAGCAGCTGTTGGCGACGGAGAGCACGGCCGGGATCTCCAGGGCGCGCGCGATGATCGCGGAGTGCGACGTGCGGCCGCCGGTCTCGGTCACGATGCCGGCCACGTGCGGCTTGTCGATGGTGGCCGTCATGGACGGGGTGAGGTCGTGCACGACGACGATCGTGTCCTCGGGCAGGACAGACAGGTCGACGACCTCCTTGCCGAGAAGCTCGGCGAGGATGCCGGTGCGGATGTCGGCGATGTCGGCCGCGCGCAGGCGGAACATCTCGTCGTCCATGGCCAGGAACATGTTCTCGAACATGGTCGAGGTGTCAACGAGGGCCTGCTCGGCGCAGGTGCCACCGTCGATTGCCTGGTTGATGGAGTCGGTCATGCCGGGATCTTGAGCGAGCATGATGTGGCCGCTCATGATCTCCGCCTCGGCCTCGCCCACGGTCTCCTTCATGTGGTCGGCCTGGGCCTGGGTCTTCTCGCAGAAGACGGCGAGCGCGTCGGCGTAGCGCTGCTTCTCGGCAGCGGCGTCGGCGACCTCGTGCGGCTCGAAGGACAGGTCGGGCTCGACGGCAACCATCACGTTGCCGATGCCGATGCCCTCGGAAGCGTTGACACCCTTGTACATGTAATCCCCCCGGATTGTTGCGTTCATGGAAGGAGGGGCCAGCGCAAGCGCCGTGCCCCTCCCCGCGCGTCATATGTGGCATGGGCCAAGCGGCCCGCGGGCGAACCTACTCGCCGATGCCGCTCTTGACGAGCTCGACGGCGGCGGCGAGAGCGTCGGCCTCGTCGGCACCGTCACACTTGATCTCGATCTCCGTGCCGCAGGAGAGGCCAGCGGCCATGAGGGCCATCGGCGACTTGCCGTTGGTCTCCTTGCCGTCGGCGACGACGGTGACGGTGGAGGCGAACTTGCCCATGGCGGAGGCAAACGTGCCAGCCGGACGCATGTGCAGACCCTGCGGGTTGATGAGCGTGACCTTCTCGGAAACCATGCTGAACTCCTTGTTCTCTTTGGCTCTTGCCGAGCCCCTTCCGCAAATCACAGCGGCTGCGCGCTCGAGATGCCCCCGCACGCACGTGCCACTGAAATTACCTGTCGTGAAGTCTAGCAGAGTGGCGCGTTACTGACATAACAATACCCGCCGAACGTGCTCACATACACATATCGGCGGGTATTTGTCATCGAATTACTTGTCGGCCTTCTCGCCGGCCTTGGCGGCCTTGGCCTTCTCGGCCTCGTACTCGGCCATGACGCCCTGCAGCGAGGCGTAGAACTTGTCGATGGTGGAGCGCTTGGCAAGTCCCTTGCTGGCCGCGGTGGCGGAGCCGCACGCTGAGGCGAAGTTGAGCGCGTCCTGGTAGGACATGCCGCGGTCGAGGCTCGCGAGGAAGCCCGCGACCATGGAGTCGCCCGCGCCCGTGGCGTTCACGAGGTGGCACGGCGGGCACTTCGTGACGTACTCGTTGCCGTCGGCCGCGACGAGAGCCGAACCCTCGCCACCGCAGGAGACGACGACGTTCTGGGCGCCACGCTCATGGAGCATGCGAGCGTAGGGCATGCACTCCTCGGGCGTCTCCGGGTTGACGTCGAACAGCTTGCCAAGCTCGTGGTTGTTGGGCTTGATCATGAACGGCTCGGACTCGAGCGACTGGAGCAGCAGCGAGCCCGGGGCGTCGACGACGAAGCGGATGCCGCGTCCGGCGAGGCGCGTCATGATGATCTGGTACATGTCGTCCGGCAGGCACTTGGGGATGGAGCCCGTGAGCACGAGCGTGTCGCCGGCCTTGATGCGGTCAAGGCGACCGAACAGCTCGTCGACCTTGTCGTTGGGGATCTTGGGGCCCATGCCATTGATGATCGTCATCACGATGCCGTTGAGCTTGACGTTGATGCGCGTGAAGCCCTTGTCGAGGCGCACGAAGTTGCAGGTGACGCCCGCGGACTGGAGCGTGTCGAGGATGTAGTCGCCCGTGAAGCCGGCGATGATGCCCAGGCAGATCGTGTCAACGTTGAGCTCGTTCAAGATGCTCGAGACGTTGATGCCGTTGCCACCACAGCGGACCTCCTCGCTCGAGGAGCGGTTCGTGAAGCCCATGTCGAGCGTGAGCGGGTGCATGACGTAGTCGACGGCGGGGTTAAAGGTAACGGTGTAGATCAAGAGATCGCCCCTTCCACACGAATTTTTCCAGACTTCAGTATGCCACAGAAACGGCTCCCCACTGCTGCGTTGGGGAGCCGCACGGGCAAAAAGTTGACCTCGATTCCGTGGGCATACGCTGCGGAATCACCAATCTAGGCTAGTTCTCGAGACCCTCATTGATAGCTGCGACGACAGCGGCGGCATCCGAGGCGCCCTTGACGGCACGGCAGAAGTCCTCGTGCATGAGCGAGGCCGCGATCTTGGAGAGGATGCGGAGGTGCTCGGTGCCCAGCTCGCCATCAGGAATGAACAGGGCGATGGCGCAGTCGACGGGGGCCTTGTCCATCGTCTGCCAGTCCACGGGCTCGGAGAGGCGCAGGACGACGACACAGGGCTCGGAGACGGAGGCGCTCTTGCAGTGCGGGATGGCAAAGCCACCCATCATGCCCGTGGAGCCCTCGCCCTCGCGAGCCTTGAGGCCCTCGAGGAGCGCCGAGGCGTCAGTGCTGACGCCAAGCTCGACGGCCTTGTTGGCAGCGAGCTCGAGTGCCTCGTCACGAGAGGCGACGCTGCAGTCTAGGAACACGTGGGACGAATCAAGGATAGCCATGCGAACTCCCCTTTTTTCTCGGCCAGCAATGCGGCCGCGCTTAAACAACGGGTCAATTTTAACCGTGTAACGAGAGATTCGCGAATCAATCTCGCAATTTCTGAAAAATGCAAGGGTTTTCTCGATAGATGGCTATGAATCAATAGTCAAGCGGCATGACGTTGGCCACTGGAGCATGGTCAAGCAAGCGCGAGCGTTCGATCAGAGCGATGCCTGCCGAGTGTTCTGACATGCATGGACCGCGTTGCACGAATCATCGAGACAGCAAAAGACCCCGGGCTCTCACCCGGGGTCTGCGCTTTAGATGGTGGTCCGTCAGGGGTTCGAACCCTGGACCTTGGGATTAAGAGTCCCCTGCTCTACCAGCTGAGCTAACGGACCATCCGTATGTCTCCAAGTAGAATACACTACTTGGCGGGAAAATCAATGGTGGTTCGTCAGGGGTTCGAACCCTGGACCTTGGGATTAAGAGTCCCCTGCTCTACCAGCTGAGCTAACGAACCATGTTACCTGAAGACGTGATGGGGTGGGTGAAGGGGCTCGAACCCTCGACCTACGGAGCCACGGTCCGTCGCTCTGCCAACTGAGCTACACCCACCATTTGGCCACGTCTTTAAGCAGCTCGTCTATTATGCACAGCAGCCGCGCCCGTTGCAAGTGAGAATTTGAAAAACTTTTCTGAGTGCGATTCCGAGAAGGGCGCGGTAGCCCGAACGGCAGCGATTGGTCTAGAATGGTCAAACCGTGGTGCGAGAGGCACCCGAGACGCGCCCTTAGCTCAGCTGGATAGAGCACCGGACTTCTAATCCGACGGTCGAGCGTTCGAATCGCTCAGGGCGCACCAGCAAAGTACGAGGCCAGCGGGCACATCTGCTCGCTGGCCTCTTTTTGTGTGCATATCGGCGTGGGACAAAATGGGCGGCTGCCGGCGTCCGCGCCATCTGCCGGCAACCGGGCGCCAGAAAAAACGCCCGGACGCGCAGGACGCCCGGGCGGCAGAAATCGAATCGAGCGCTCCCCTAGAGCAGCAGCTCAGCGATCTGGACGGCGTTCGTGGCCGCACCCTTGCGAATCTGGTCGCCGCAGCACCAGAACGTGATGCCACGGGCCTCGTCGGGGTTGGAGATGTCGCGTCGCACGCGACCCACCCACACGAGATCCTGGTCGCTCGTGTACAGCGGCATCGGGAAGCGGTCGCGGGCCTTCTCGGCACCCAGGTCGTCGACGAGCTTCACGCCGGGGGCGGATGCCAGCGCCTCGCGGGCGTCCTCGAGCGAGACCGGCTCGTCGAACTCGAGCGTGATGCTCTCGGAGTGGGAGCGCAGCACCGGCACGCGCACGCAGGTGCAGTTCACGCGCAGGCCGGGCTCGTGCATGATCTTGCGGCCCTCGTTCTGCATCTTCATTTCCTCGGAGGTGTAACCCGCGAACTTCTCGGAGCCAATCTGAGGGATGAGGTTGCTCGCAAGCTGGTCTGCGAACGCGCGCGGCGCAGGGCACTGCTCGCCGCGACCCATGGCGCCAATCTCGGCCTCGAGCTCGGCCATGCCAGGGGCACCGGCGCCGCTCGCGGCCTGATAGGTGCTCACAATCATGCGCGAGACGTGCCCGAGCTTGTGCAGCGGCCACGTGGGGACGAGGCCGATAATCGTGGCGCAGTTGGGGTTGGCGATGAGGCCGTGGTTCCAGGACACGTCCTCGGCGTTGATCTCCGGGATCACGAGAGGCACGTCCTTCTCGAGACGGAAGGCGTGGCTGTTGTCCACGACGGTGGCGCCGCGGCGCACGGCCTCGGGCAGGAGCTGCTTGGCAACGTCGTCACCGGCGGCGCCCAGCACGATGTCCATGCCCTCGAACGCCTCGGGCGTGGCCTCCACGAGCTCTACCTCGCGGCCGCACCACTCGATCTTCTTGCCCGCGGAGCGCGCGCTCGCCAGCAGGCGCAGCTCTCCCACCGGGAAGCTGCGCTCGGCCAGGCACTCGAGCATCTGCGTGCCCACGGCACCCGTTGCGCCAAGGATTGCCACGTTCTTCTTCTCTGCCATGGTACTTATGCCTCCTCGTCGAGGAACGCGTCGTAGACCGCGCGGATCGTGTCCTCGAAGTCGCTGTTGTTCACGCCAAAGATGATGTTGATCTCCTGCGAGCTCTGCGTGATGAGGCGAATGTTGATGCCCTTCTTGCCAAGCTCGTAGAACAGGCGCCCCGACGTGCCGGGACGGTTGGACATGTTGCGTCCCACGACGCTGATGAGGGCCAGCTGGTCGATGACCTTCACCTCGTCGGGCTTGAGCTCGCGCTGGATGTCGGCCACGATCGAGTAGATCTTGTCCTTGACGTCCGCGCTGTTCACGACGACGCCAAACGAGTCGACGCCCGTGGGCACGTGCTCCACGGAGACCCCGTAGCGCTCGAAGATGCCGAGCGCACGGGCAAGGAGGCCCACCGAGTCGCTCATCTTGGTCTTGGAGACGTGGACGGTCAGGAAGTCCTTCTTGCCTGCGATGCCCGTGATGACCGGGTCGTCCTCGCTGGACTCCACGCGCTCCTGGATGATCGTGCCGCGCTCCTCGGGGTGGTTCGTGTTGAGGATGGCGATGGGGATGTTGGCCTCGCGCACGGGGAAGATGGCCTCCTCGTGCAGGACGCTCGCGCCCATGTAGGACAGCTCGTGCATCTCGTCGAACGTGATGCGGCGGATGGCACGCGGGCGCTTGACGATGCGCGGGTCTGCCGTGAGGAAGCCCGAGACGTCCGTCCAGTTCTCGTAGAGGTCGGCGTTGAGTGCGCGCGCCACGATGGCGCCCGTGATGTCGCCGCCGCCGCGGCTGAACAGGCGGACGTCGCCCTCGGCCGTGGCGCCGTAGAAGCCCGGCAAGACGAAGCTGCCCTCACGCACGACCAGGTCGTGGATGCGGTCGCACGTGCGCTGCATGTCGAGCGTGCCGTCATGGTGGAAGCGCACGTAGTCCGCGGCGTCCGCAAACGGAAGCCCCAGGTACTCGCTCATGAGCTGGGCGGTGAAGTACTCGCCGCGACTCACGATGTACTCGGTGGTGTAGCCCTTGATGTTGGCGGCGAACTCGTCGAACTTCTCGGCCATCGGGTACTTGAGGCCCAGCTCGTCGGCGATGCCCACAAAGCGCTGCTTGATGTCATCGAGCAGCGGGGTGCAGTCCACGTGGTAGGTGCGGTGCGCGTCCACAAGGTAGAGCAGGTCCGTGATCTTGTTGTCGTCCGAATTGCGCTTGCCGGCCGCCGACACCACGACGAACCTGCGGCCCTCGTCGGCCTCGATGATGCGCTTGACCTTCTTGAACTGGCCCGCGTCGGCGACGCTCGAGCCTCCGAACTTGGTGATCTTGATCATGTGGCCCGCTTTCTCCGCTGCGCCGTCAGGGCGTCACCCGAGGTTTCCATACTGTCTCATATGTGGTTGCCGGGTCCCGGCTGCCGCCCTCCCCCGCTAATATGGGCGATACGCACAGATGGGGCGACGCCCCGTCTGCCCAATCGCTCACGATGCAAGGAGAAGAGCAGTGACAACGTACCATAGCACGCGCTCGCGAAACGAATCCTTAACAAGCAAGCAGGCGATTCTCGAGGGTATCGCCCAAGACGGCGGCCTGTTCGTGCGCGACGACGTTGCCGCGGGCGCCCCCTCGCTCGAGCGACTCCTCGCCGGCACCTACCAGGACCGCGCCCGCCTCGTGCTGGGCCACTTGCTCGACGACTTCTCGGCCGAGGAGATCTCCTCCTGCGTCGAGGCGGCCTACGGGGCGAACTTCGACTCCCCGCTCGTGACGCCCGTGACGCCATGCGGAGACGACTGGACGCTCGAGCTGTGGCACGGCCCCACGAGCGCGTTCAAGGACGTGGCGCTGCAGATGCTGCCGCAGCTCATGCGCGTCTCGCGCGCCGGCGACGGCCGCCGCGTCATGATCGTCACCGCCACGAGCGGCGACACCGGCAAGGCCGCGCTCGAGGGCTTCGCCGACGTCGAGGGCACGGGCGTCACCGTGTTCTACCCGCACGGCAAGGTCTCCGACATCCAGCGCCTGCAGATGGCCACGCAGCGCGGCGCCAACGTCGCTGTCTGCGCCATCGAGGGCAACTTCGACGACGCCCAGTCCGAGGTGAAGCGCATCTTCGCGGACGCCGCGCTTCGCGACCGCCTCGCCGAGAAGAACGTCGTGCTCTCGAGCGCCAACTCCATCAACGTCGGCCGCCTCGTGCCGCAGGTCACCTACTACTTCGACGCCTACGCCCAGCTCGCCGCCGCCGGCGCCCTCACGCCTGGCGACGCAATTGACTTCTGCGTGCCCACGGGCAACTTCGGCGACGTGCTCGCCGGCTACTACGCCAAGCTCATGGGCTTGCCCGTGCGCACGCTCGTCGTGGCCTCGAACGCCAACGACGTGCTCACGGACTTCATCAGCACCGGAACGTACGACCGCCGTCGCCCGTTCCACAAGACGATTTCCCCCTCGATGGACATCCTCGTGTCCTCAAACCTCGAGCGCCTGCTGTTCTACCTGTCCGACGGCGACTGCGAGCTCGTGTCCTCGCTCATGACGGACCTCGCCGAGAAGGGTGCCTACACGGTGCCGCCGGCTTTGCTCGAGCGCCTGCACGAGACGTTCGCCTGCGGACGCGCCGATGACGCCGCCACGCGCGAGACGATCCGCGCCACCTGGGAGCGGCACCACGTCCTGCTCGACCCGCACACCGCCGTTGCCCGCCACGTGCTCGATGCCCGCCCGGCAGACGGCGTCGCCCGCGTGTGCCTGTCCACGGCAAGCCCCTACAAGTTCTCCGCCGACGTGCTCGCCGCGCTGGGACGGGACACGGCCGGCATGGGCGACTTTGCCTGCATGGACGCGCTCTCCGAGCTCACGGGCACCACGGCACCCGCCGCGCTCTCCGCGCTCCGCAGCGCCGAGGAGCGCTTCGGCGACGTCGTGAGCGTCTCTGGCATGAACGCCTACGTGGAGGACGCGGCCGTGAGGATCCTCGCATGATTCGAATAAGCGTACCCGCCACGAGCGCCAACCTCGGCATCGGCTATGACACGCTGGGCATGGCCGTCTCGCTGTACTCGCACTTCACGTTCGAGCGTGCCGACCGCCTCACGATCACGGGCTGCCCCGAACAGTTCCGCAACGAGGACAACCTCGTCTACGTCTCGCTCGTCGACGCCCTGGCCGAGTGGGGCGAGGAGCCCTTTGGCGTGGCCATCGACATCCAGACCGACGTGCCCGTCGCCCGCGGCCTCGGCTCGAGCTCCACGTGCGTCGTGGCCGGCATCATGGCCGCCGCGGCGCTCACGGGCCACACCGTGACGCGCGAGGAGCTCGTCGCGATGGCCACGCGCGTGGAGGGGCACCCGGACAACGTGGCGCCCGCCATTCTCGGCGCGGCCGTGTGCTCGTTCACGCCCGAGGGGCAGCTCCCCCGCTGCCTGCGCTACGACGTGAGCAGCCGCCTGCGCTTCCTCACGATCATCCCGCCCTACGAGGTCCACACCTCGGAGGCACGCAAGGTCGTGCCGCAGGAGGTCCCGCTCTCTACCGCCGTGTGGCAGATGGGGCGCATCGCGGGCCTCACGCGCGGTCTCGAGACGGGCGACACCTCGCTCATCGCCGACGCGAACGACGACCGCATCCAGGAGCCCTACCGCCGCGCGCTCATCCCCGACTACGAGGCCATCCGCGAGACGTGCCTCACGGGCGGCGCCGCGACGATGTGGATCTCTGGCTCGGGCTCGACGCTCATGGCCGTGACGGACGACACGATTGTGGCGAAGTTCCTCCAGGTGCGCCTGCAGGAGGGCTTCCCGCAGTGCGCGACGCACATCCTCACCTGCGACACCGAGGGCGCACAGATCGAATACCTCTGACGAGGGCCATGCCGCACGCGACGCCGCAGCAATCGAGCATGACGTCGGCGAGCTGGCCGGAGCGACCCGGCACGCAGAGCTGGATCGTCTCGTCGATGCAGGGAACAGACACGCCGAGGAGGGCGCGGGGCCACAGGGGCCTCGCGCCCTCCTCGCTTGCATCGCACGTGCATGCGAGAAGGATGCCGAGCACGAGATACTCGAGAAAGTGCGCAGCCTTGCGCACGATGAACGTGCACGCGGAGAACTCGTGGATGCCGAGCGCCCCGAACGCGGGTCTCAGCAGCTCGGCGACGAGGTTGCTCTGGGCGCTCGACTCGGGGCCCGCAAACAGAGACCTGCTCCAGATGAAGCAGGTCCAGGCCGCCACGACAAGCCAACGGGCCCACGCAGGGACGCGATGGGTCCGTGGCATCTCTTCCTTGCTCTCTTTCACGCGCCTAGGCCTGACTCGCCGCGAGGTGACGGGCGCCCGCGATGTCTCCCGTGCCGTCGATGACCTTGAAGTAGTCGCGGATCTTGTGACGGGCGAGCTTGCGGACGCTCGCGCTCTCGTTGCGCGCGAGCTCCTGGTCAACAAGCAGGTCTACGTAGCTGTCCGTGTCAACGACCTCGGGGTGCCCGGCCTGGGGCCTGAACGGGATGAAGGCCGTGTCTGGCTCGAGGCCCTCGGGCTCATCGAGCAGGGTCGCGCTCGTGGGCATGGTCGCAGGCTCGGCGGGCGCCATGTTGACCTGCTCCTCGTAGCGCTCGTCAAGCGCCGCGAGGGCGACGGCCCACAGGTCCTGCTGCTCGTCGGTGTATCGCTTCTTCTCGGGGAAGGCCTCCTCGGGGTTGCCGAGGCGGGCGTCCAGCTCGTCTCGCACGGAGCGCGCGGAGGGCTCGGACGCGGCGGGTGCGGGCTCGGACGCGGCGGGTGCGGGCGTCGCCTGGGCGGCAGCCGTCTGAGCGGCCGGGGCGACGGACGTGGCCTGCCGTGCGCCGGCCGGCTGCTGCGAGGGCGACGCGGCGGCCGCAGGCTGCTGTGGGGCATCCGCCTGCTGACCCTGCCAGACGGCGCGCGCCGCCGCGGCCTCGGCGGGCGTCTGCGCCGTGAAGAGCACGGCGCTGTTGTCGGCCATGGTGTCCTCCACGGACTGGCCGCCAAACGAGGCGGAGGCAACCGTGCGGACGTCTGCGCCAAACGCGTCGTCCCACCAGCTCTCGCCCACGTCTCCCACGGAGCCGTCGGCGCGGGCGATCACGGGCAGGCCGTCCATCTTCGCCGCGCCGAGGCGCTCGCTCAAGACGCTGGCGACGCCCTTGGCGCGAGCGCTCATGCGCTCGGCGAACGTGCGCGTGCGAACGTAGCCCTCGGCAACGTCGACGTAGTCGCTTGACGCCTTGGCACCAGCCTCCCAGGCGCTCCACGCGTCCTCGATGACGGCCTCTGCCTGCTTGGGGTCGGAGACGGACTGCACGCGGATGTTGCCGGTCTGCTCCCACTCCCGCGTGGCCGACGAGCGCGGCTGGGCGGCACGGGCGCCGGCGTCGGATGCGGCGGCGGTTGCCGCGGCAGAGGCACGGCGCACGGGCTCGTGGGCGGCGGCCATGGCAGAGGCGACCTCGTCATGCGCGGCGCGCGAGGCCGCGGCGTGGGACACGATGGCAGAGACGCCACCGGCCACGACGGCGCCGACGACGCACCCGGCGGCAAACGCGAACGTGGGGTCAGACGTGGGGACCTCGTGGCCCATGACCGTGAGCGCCTGCGCGCACGTGGGGGCACCCCACGCGCACGCCCCGGCCAGGCCGGCATAGATGGCAGGATTGACTCGCCTGCTCGTCATGACCCAACGCCTCCCATGTGAGGCGACGGCAGCGAGCTCTCAGACGAGATTGCGACGATGACGCGAGCGCCGCGAGGGGCTTCTCGGTCAATCGGGCAACGGCGTGGTCTGGTTTGTCTGCGTGTACCGTCGCTCGTACGAATAATCTTGCGGGCGCAATGCGCCCTTCCAAGCACTATACAGCAGTTTTGCAGCTCCCTGACAGCAAGTTTGGCCCAGACCCAAAGAAAAGGGGCGAGGCCAGCCTGCTGCCAGCCTCGCCCCAAAGTGGAACGGGGGATCGCCCCACCGTTCCATCCAGTTCCAGCCACGTGCTACAGCGCGTCCGCGTACTCGCTTTGCTGGGCCTTCTTTGCCGAGCGGATGAGGAACTCCTCGTTGGTCGCCGTGGCCTTCAGGCTCTTGATGAGCGAGTTCTCGGCACGCTCGATGTTGTTCATGTTCGCCAGGATGCGGCGCAGGCCCCACACGAACGGCTGCAGCTCGGGATCGATGAGCAGCTCCTCGTTTCTCGTGCCGGAGGCAACCGGGTCGATGGCCGGGAAGATGCGCTTGTCTGCCAGCTCGCGGTCGAGCTTGAGCTCCATGTTGCCCGTGCCCTTGAACTCCTCGAAGATGACCTCGTCCATCTTGG
>ERZ808240.770-NODE-770-length-41245-cov-36.652294_pt1 | contig 41245 bp, 25 predicted proteins | sample MGYA00521084_ERZ808240 | MGnify/ENA primary metagenome ERZ808240 (study PRJEB31516, sample SAMN03275571) | gut metagenome | biome: mammalia-associated habitat; material: feces | host: Papio cynocephalus | place: Kenya | collected 2012-08-06 ... | reverse complement strand
GCGATGAATTCAAGACTTTTGAAGAAATCATCACCTTCTTCGAGCGTTTGGGAGGACAATAGATTCTCCTATTCGAACTCGATAAGAAAATCCGTGAGCGACTTGTCGGTAGGAATTCCCAACTTCTTCCTGAGGCGGTATCTTGCACCTTCCACACCACGGATGGTAAGATGAGTGAAATTGGCTATATCCTTTGTATTGAGGTTCAGTCGCAAGAGGGCGCACACCTTTAGGTCATTTGATGTCAGGTCTGGATATTTCTCGCGCAGACTACGGAAGAACTTCTTGTGTATCAAGTCGAAGTTGTTTTGGAACGTATGCCAGAACAACTCGCTGTCTCCACTCTTCATCTGCAATAGCATTTTGCTGGCATTCTTGGCATTGATGGTTCCCTTGCGCATGCCTTCAAGCAGAGTTTCCCTCACCTCGCTGATAGAGTTGTTCATAGCCAACATATCGAAAGCCATGCTTGCCACATTTTTCCCCTTGAGAGCAAGTTCGCTCTCCAAGAGCTGTTTCTGCTGCTCGGCAATGATGCGCTCTTGCTCCAGCGACTTCATTTTCTGCTCCATCAATTGCTTTTCTGCAAACTTCTTGTTCCGATGAACAATCTTGTTGGTGCGCCAGCGGATAAAGCCATACACCAGAGCCGAGAGCAGCAACAGGTACATCAGCCACGCCCACCATGAGAGCAGTAAAGGTGTGGGAAAAGAGAAACTATAGACAAGAGGCTTGCCTATGATGTCGCCCTTGAGGTTCTTGACCACCACGGTCAGTTCATAATTCCCAAAGCCGAAGTTGCTGTACACAATCTCTGGCGAATAGGAAGACTCGGTAAGCGTATTGCCTCCACCCTTCAGCGTATAGCAGAACTGTAGCTTGTCGTTGTCGTAGTTGGGAAACGACACCCTGAGTCGGATGTTACCACATGCCTTCACCTCGCCATCGCTGACCACAGGTAGCTGATGCGCCACATTGTCACGGTCTTTGGTCGTCACCTCGCTGAACGAAGCCTGATAGCAGGCTGGCCTCTTTCCCATTTCTGCATCGGCTCCTAAATATCTGCCTATACCATCGTTGAGGAAGAAATAGGTGGCACGCCCAGATACATACATCGAATGTCCATAGATGTTGCACTCCTGTCCAAACGAAGAGTTGGAGATAAAGAACACAGGCAGGTTCTCCTTGCTGCCCGACTGCATGAGCCAATAGCCATCGCTATTGAGCAACCAGAAGGCTTTCTTGTCAAGAAATGCTGACGACACGATGCCCATGTCGCTCAACCTGCCACAACCATAATAGGGCAATATCTGCTCGCGTATATCATCGTAAGTAAAGAGACGGCCACCATACGAGAAGACCACACGTCCCATAATATTCATCACATGGAAAGCATCGCCCTTGCTGTTGGGCAGCGACGAATAGAAGTTCACCTTTTCGAATCGTCTCATGTCCTTGGAAAGTTCCAGTCGATAAAGGCCTTTGCTCATGTGGGCTGCCCAGATAACGCCCTGATTGTCTATTTCTATCTCTCTAATAGGAGCACTGAAACCTTTCACCGTCCAGCCATAGTGCCATTTATCGCCAGTGCGCAGATAAATTCGAAAACTATTATAAGAAGACTCTATCAACGCATGCTGACCATAATGTTGATACTCACGCATCATGGTGCTACCTTGGTTGTCGCCCAAGAGATCGGTAGACTGGTTGCCCACAAGAACCTTTGTACCCAAATTGTTACCGGCAAAGACTTGATTACCGAAACAAGAAACATACCAGTTTTGCCCCTCGCAGCCATTTACCTGCGTTATGTTGTGGTTCTTCATGCCGTATCGCCACACCGACTGGTTGGTGGCTATATACATATCGCTTCCCAATGTGGTCACATCATAGACCATTCCGATGCCTTCAAGCTTCATCACCGAGAGCGGCAACCCCGTATGGATGAGGGCGATGCCATTGTCCAAAGCCGCCCAGAGGTTTCCCGTCTTGTCAACCAAGAGGTTGAGCACGGTGTTGTTTCCCAATCCATTAGCCTTATGATAATGCCACATCACCTTGTTTTTAGAGAGGTCTATGGCAAATATTCCACTTTTGATGGTTCCCACCACCAAGGTATGCTCATCGAGCATAACGGTACGATTAATCAAGGCTTGCTTCAGAAGGTTATCCACATCAGTGTGGAGAGGCTGCACCTTCCGGCCATCATACAGGAAGAGACCGCTCTTGTTGGTAGCCAACAAGAAATACCGCGGACCAAGCTGGTGCAAACCCGTCACATTATCGTTGCCATAGTCTCTACGATGCAATATGGGGGGGTAATATGTCTTACTAACCCGGCACAATCCTTCGGAAATCATTTGGGCATAAAGCCGTCCGCCAGCCTTAAAGAACCACAGCGGCAAATGTTCCTTAATATAATAAGGTGTAACTTTCTTGCCGTCATAGACGAAGTAAGAGCAGAACGACTGGAAGTAAATACGCCCGTCGGCACCTTTCACGATGTTCCATATCTCGTCATTATGCGAACGATAGTTTTTGGGCCATAACGAATGAAACTCCATTTTACCCCACTCATTGCGCACAAAATAGCCAAAATCGGTGTAAGACCCTGCATAGATACGGTTGCCATCAGCGAGAACCGACCGCACCAATCCCTTGCTTGGCAAGGATATTGTGCGCCAAGAATAGCCGTCAAAGCTGAGAACGCCGTTGTTGTTGGCAAAATACATAACCCCCTGGGCATCTTGCGTGCAGCTCCAGTTCTGCATACCCAAATGATAAGTAAACGAATTATAGTATGAGATAACGGGCATGAAAATCTGTGCCTTTGCCATGAGCGGGCATAGACAGAAGATGAACACAACGAGTCTTTGAAACTGTTTTTTCATTCTTTGAGACAGATTGCATATTGGTTATTGACTTGCAAAATTAATAAATTTACATCACCCCACAAAGAAAAACATTGATATTTTCCGTTTTTTCTATCTTTCTCTTTATCAAATATTAAGAAACAAGCATCGTAGTAAAATCGTACTACATTAAAACAACATCGTAGTTATATCGTGGTGACAAATTTGCCAAAACCTTTAAAAAGCATTTACTTTGCATCAGCATTTTGAATCAACAATTATCTTTAAACCCAAAAAGCATGAAAAAGAATCTATTATTATTCATTTGCGCTTTTGTAGCCCAGCTGGCATTTGCCCAGGCTCAGGCGGTCAAAGGTACGGTATTGGATAGTTCCGGCGAGCCAGTCATTGGAGCAACAGTCAAAGTACTCGGAACAAAGCAAGCTACCGTTACCGACATAGACGGTAACTTCACCATCCAGGAAGTTAGTCCTAACGCATCCATCAACATCTCTTATGTCGGCATGCAGCCTGTTACCCTCAAGGCTTCAGGCAACATCAAAGTAACATTGAAGGATGATTTCCAAAACCTCAATGATGTAGTTGTCATCGGTTATGGTTCTGCCAAGGCAAAGGATCTCACCTCGCCCATTACCGTGGTTAAAGCAGCCGACATTCAGTCTACTCCTTCTTCATCACCCATGACTGCCCTCCAGGGTAAAGTGGCTGGTGTGAACGTTGTAAGTAGCGGTACTCCTGGAGCCGGTCCTACCGTACGTATCCGCGGAACAGGCTCTTTTGCCAACAGTTCTCCTCTTTATGTAGTAGACGGAATGTTCTACGACGACATCAACTTCCTTAACAACGAAGACATTCAGGAAATGTCGATCCTTAAGGATGCTTCTGCAGCAGCTATCTATGGTGTGCGTGCAGCAAATGGTGTAGTTATCATCACAACCAAGAAGGGTACCAAGGGGCAGAAGGCTCAGATTACCTACAACGGTTACATCGGTTTCCAGAAGGCTACCAATGTATTAGAAATGGCAAACTCTCAGGAGTATGCCACCATGTTGATGGAAGCTAACTACGATGCTTACTCTCCCACTATGAAAGCAGCCATCGATCGCTTCGGTGGCAGCTATGCTGACAGCGATTTCCACAAGTGGACCTATGGTGCAGATACCGACTGGTACAAGGAATTACTACGCACAGCAGTTATCACCAACCATAGTGTAGGCATCAGCGGCGGTAGCGACAAGGCTACTTATTCGTTGGGTATCAGCTACCTCTATCAGGATGGCATCATGGATACAGACAACAACTACAAGCGTCTCAACTTCCGTGCAGCAGTAGACTATGATGCCACCAGCTGGTTGAAGGTTGGCTTCAATGGTGTATTCAGCAAAAGTGACCAGATATTGCCAAACAATGCCGCATGGCAGCAGGCATTCAACACGCCAGGGCTTATTCCTGTATTCGATGAACAGAACACACAGGCTTTCCCTGACAAGTATGCAACTCCAAGCAGCATCGGTCTGTCTACAAACTTCAAGAACCCTGTAGCTACAGCCAAGTATTATGATGCCAAGAACGAGTTACGTCAATACATGACCAACTTCTACGCACAGATCAACCTCCTGCCACAGAAGTTGAACTTCAAGACTAACATCAGCTACAACTTTCAGGACATCAATGGTTCTGTGTTTACTCCTACTTATTATGTAAGCGATGCCCAGCAGAGCAACACTACCAACCTCAACAAGAGCAACTCACAGTACAGCAGCTATATCTGGGACAATACCCTTACCTATAAGGATAGCTACGGCAAGCACAACTTTGGTGCTATGTTAGGTGCCTCTATGCGTCAAGAGACCTACAAGAACTTGTGGGGCAATGCTACCGGCGTGCCAGAGGGAAGCGATGCATATCACTATCTTAACCAGGGCAATCCTACAGGTCGCACATTGGGTGACGATGGTACTAAATACAGAGGCTTGTCTTACTTCGCACGTCTGAACTATGACTACGACAGCAAGTACTACCTGATGTTCACCATGCGTGCCGATGGTTCTTCCAAGTATCAGGACCAGTGGGGTTACTTCCCATCAGTAGGTGCATCTTGGGTTATCAGCGAAGAGCCTTGGATGAAGGACGTAAAGGCTATCGACTACTTGAAACTTCGTGCAAGCTGGGGTAAGCTCGGTAACGACCACGTAGCTGCAAGTGATGGTTTTGCCTCAATAGCCACAGGTAATGATGTTTCTGGTGTATTCGGCAATACAACTATTCCAGGCTTCCAGAACACAACCTACTTCAGCTGGCTGCAGTGGGAAGTGGTAGACGAAACCAACATAGGTTTCAACCTTTCTACTCTTCAGAACCGCTTGAATATCGATGCCGACTACTTCCATCGTATGACCAAGCACGCAGTTATCTCACCTCGCCTCTCTTTCGACAACAAGACATTGGCAGGCAACTATGGTAAGATCTTGAACCAAGGTTTCGATTTCTCAGCAACCTGGAACGACAGAATCAGCAAGGACTTCAAGTACCACATAGGTGCCAACCTCTCTTTCCTTAATAATGAGGTAAAGGGTCTCGGTGGTGCTTCTATCATCCAGGGCGGCAAAACCGTAAATATCGTAGGCAAGGAGATGAACTCTTTCTATGGCTACAAGGTAGTAGGCATTTACCAGACTGTAGAAGAATGCCAAAACGACCCTATCGCTGTTGCCAACGGACTGGAGCCTGGTGACTTCAAGTATGAGGATGTAGACCATAATGGCATTATCGATGGTACAGACCGCCAGACATTGGGTTCTTATATTCCTAACTTCACTTATGGTATCAACCTCGGTTTCAACTGGAAGAACCTCGACTTTGAATTGACAACTTACGGACAGTCTGGTGCACAGATGTTCAACCGCAAGCGTGCCTTGAGATATGCACAGAGCGACTTCAACTTCGACAAGGATCTTTACGAGAATCGCTGGACTGGTGCGGGTTCTACCAATAACTATCCATCAGCCAAGGCTCTTACAAAGGGCTGGAACGTATCTGACCAGAAGACCAACTCCTTCTTCGTAGAGGATGCCGACTTCTTCCGTATTCAGAACATAACGGTAGGCTATAGCTTCAAAAACCTGAAGTTGGGCAGCTATACATTGCCTTCTATCCGCCTCAGCATGACTGCCGACCGCCCACTGACTCTGTTTGGTGCCAATGCTTTCACTCCTGAGTTAAGCGACCCTGAGGGATGGGATACTGAAGTTTACCCATTGACAGGCACTTATACATTCGGTATTCAAATTCAGTTCTAACCCTTAAAACATCAAGACAATGAAAATCAATAAATATTTATCTGTATTAGCCCTTGCCTCGTTGCTTTTCGGTGCAACGTCATGCAGTGACTACATCGATATCGACCCAGAGAACTCTGTTCCTGAGGAGAAAGTAGACTATACCAACCTCGACAATATGTACATGCCTGTATCGGGTGTCTATGCCAAGATAAGAACAGGAGCTATGCACTGGGTAATATGGCCTTTGTCTACTGTTCGCGACGGTGATATCTGGTCTGGAAAGCCTGACGATCAGGCCCAATTGGTAGACTTCGGTAATTACAACTATTCAGACAACAGTTTCTGGGGTCTCAACGAGATGTGGAATCAGTACTATGGCATCATCAAGGTAGCCAACTCTGCCTTAGAGTCACTCGAAAACTATGCCGTCAATGCAACTACCGACGCACAGAAAACCACCAACCGCTCTTATCAAGGTGAGGTAAAATTCCTTCGTGCCTACGCCTACTACCGTTTGGTTCAGGCTTTCGGTCCTGTCACCATTCTGCGTGACAACACTCAGACCAACCTGACACGTTCTACCGTTGCTGCCGTCAACAGATATATGCTCGAAGACTTGAACTACGCTATACAGAACTGTCCTAAAGTACGTCCTAACGAGATGGCACACATCGGAGCTGTATCTGCATACAGTGCCGAAGCCTTGGCTGCCAAGGTTTACCTCAACATGGGACAATACGACAAGGTAGAGGAACTGACCGACGACATCATCAACAGCCAAAAGTTTGAACTCTACGGAGACTTCTATCAATTGTTCAAGATTCCAGGAAAGCTCTGCGACGAGTCTCTCTTCGAATGCCAGTGTACAGACTTCGGCCAAGGTTCTGGCGAGTTGGTAGACGTAGACCAGTGGTTCAACTTCCAGGGGCCAAGCATCTCAGGTCTCAGCAGCCAGGGTCAGCAAATCTCTTCCAGCGGATGGGGCTTCATGGGTTATTCTGACGAGTTCCGTCAGTGGGCAGAAAACCGTGGCGAGCAGATTAGAGCTACCACAACTTTCCTTGTAGGTGGCACAACAACCCCAAGTGGCGATCAAGTAAAGGAACAAACCAACCCACTAAGAACAAACTGCTGGAACGGCAAGGCTTATACTCCTCTCAACCAGTTGACAGAAGGCAGAAACAAGTATGGTTGTAACAACAATGTTCGTATACTGCGCTATGCTGACGTACTGCTGATGAATGCAGAGGCAAAAGTTCGCCTTGGCAAGAATGGTGACATTCCTTTCAACAGAGTAAGAACAAGAGCTCAGATGCCAGAGCTACAGAATGTTACTGTAGACCAGATTTTAGATGAGCGTCGCATGGAACTCTGCGGTGAGTGGGGTGAGTATTACAACGACCTCGTAAGAACAGGCAAGGCGAAAAGCGTTCTTGGCGCTAAGGGATGGACAGAAGAAAAAACTTACTATCCATTGCCATACACTCAGATTACCGACAATGCCGACCTTCTGAAAGATCCTATCGACGAATAACAATCAAGTCATTCAGATTGAATAATTCATAAGCTCTATCTATATTTCATGTTCCAGCCTGTCATAATAGAAGGCTGGTTCATGAATCTTCTTACAACTTATCAATCACTATTCACTACTGTTTTTTCATATTACACTGCAATGCATATCTTCAGAAAATCTCTCATTGTGCTTTTCCTCTTCGTTGCATGCTTTGCTACGCAAATCAAGGCACAAATCAGCGTCATGTCGTTCAACATACGTTTGGATGCCTCGGTAGACAATGAAAACCGTTGGGACAACCGTAAAGACGAGGTGACAAAGATGCTCACCTATTATCAGCCCGACCTATTGGGTATGCAGGAAGCCCGTCCCAACCAAATGGCAGACCTCAAGGTGGCTCTCAAGGATTTGTATGAGGGTATCGGCGTAGGACGCGATGACGGGAAACATCAGGGCGAACACAGTCCTATCTTCTATAACAAACACAAATTCTGCATGGTAAAGCATGGCGACTTTGCCTTGAGCGAGACTCCAGAACAGTTCGGAAAGAAGGGCTGGGACGCTTCTTACAACCGTGTTTGTACCTGGGCAATACTGAAAGACAAGAATACCGGCAAGCAGGTGGCATACTTCAACACCCACCTCGACAATGACGGTAAGATCGCACGCAAGGAAGGCATCAAACTCATCCTTGCCAAGATGAAGGAAGTGGCAAAGAACATGCCAGCCATCATCACCGGCGACTTCAACTGTACCGAAGAGGAAGAACCTTCGGCTATACTAAGAGCCAACAAGATGGAGAATGCCCGCTGCAAGTCTGCCATCGTTTACGGTCCCGACTGGACATGGCACGACTATGGCAGGCTGCCACTCAACGAGCGAAGCATTATCGACCATGTCTTTATCAGCAACAATCTGAAAGCGGCCCGCTACAGAATCATCGGCGACAAACCTGACAAGGTTTATCTGTCCGACCACAATGCAGTATTCGTAAACTTAGATTACACAAAATGAATTTCACCAAGCTATCATTCGCCACATGGATGCTGGTAGTAGTCGCTCCATGTTTCGCCAACCAGGACTCCGTCAAGGTTGTCAAGGGACAAGTGAGCGACTACTACATCCCTGTGGTCAACGAGTATGAGCTTACAGGTATAGTTACCGATGAACATGACCGCCCCATAGAGGGAGCCACTGTCATGTTTTTTGCAAGTCCCGCACATTGCAATACCGACGCAGCCGGCAGGTACACATTAAAGGCTACCGACCACGACCGCCATCTGTATGTATACAGTCCTGGCAAATCATTTTCCAACATTATCAGAGAGAAAACACAGAGAGTCGTCAACATCAAGATGACTGATCTTGCGCAACCTCGCTCCATTCTTCACCGCAAAAAAGCACAAGCCACTCCATGGTACAATCCCTACAAGGAGAAGACCAATACTTATTGCAACCCGATGAACATCAGTTACAACTACGAGCCATACAATAACAATGTGAAAGCGAATGGCTCGTTCCGATCTGCAGCAGACCCCATGGGTTTGATGTACCAAGGTAAGTATCTGCTGTTCTCAACCAACCAGGGAGGCTTCCATTACTCAGACAACCTAAGCGACTGGAACTTCTGCCAGGCCACCTTCCAACGCCACCCCAAGGACGATGACCAATGTGCACCAGCAGCATTCGTAGCTGGCGACACATTGTTTTATACAGGCTCTACTTACGAGGGACTACCCGTATGGTATTCCACCAAGCCGTTCTCGGGAAGATGGAAACAGGCAATCCACCGCAACACCCTCCCCTCATGGGATCCTTGTCTGTTTCTTGATGACGACGGGAAGCTATACCTGTACTATGGTTCCAGCAACGAGTATCCGCTCAAGGCTGTAGAGGTAAGCCGAGATGACTTCGCACCCATCAGCAAGATACACGACGTACTGTTCCTAAAGCCCAACGAACATGGATGGGAACGTTTTGGCATGAACAACGATGACGAAGTGACGCTCAAGCCCTTCACCGAAGGAGCTTATATGACCAAACACGAAGGCAAGTACTATCTGCAATATGGTGCTCCAGGCACTGAGTTCAAGACTTATGCCGACGGAGTTTATGTGGGCGAATCTCCCTTAGGTCCTTTCAAATATCAGCAGCACAACCCCATGTGCTACAAGCCCGGTGGATTCGTGAAAGGATCGGGACACGGAGGAACCTTCGACGACAAATACGGCAACTACTGGCATGTGGCAACCTGCATGCTCTCGCTGAAATACAAATTTGAGCGCAGAATAGGACTCTACCCAACTGCTTTTGACCCCGACGGAGTGATGTACTGCAATACCAGTTTTGGCGATTATCCCAACTGGAATGCCGACAGGAACATCAAGAATCCTGACGATCGCTTCACGGGCTGGATGCTCCTTTCGTACAAGAAACCCGTATTGGCTTCTTCTACCGACAGCACCTTTACCACACAGGCTCTTACCGACGAGGACATACGTACATACTGGTCGGCAAAGAGCGGCGAGGCTGGCGAATGGGTGATTCTCGATCTGGAAGGCAAGAAGGACATCAAAGCTATACAACTCAACTTCTACGACCATCATACCGTGCAGCACAACCGCGCCAATGATGTATATTACCAATACCGCATCTGGGCAAGCGACGACAACGAGCACTGGACGCTGGCTGTAGACAAGAGCGACAACGACAAAGATGCACCTCACGACTACATAGAGTTGGATTCCACTCTACAGGCACGCTATCTGCGCATAGAAAACCTGCACATGCCTTCGGATGGTTACTTCTGTCTGTCGGACATCCGTGTCTTCGGTCATGCCGAAGGCAATAAGCCCGACATGGTGAAAGGTTTCAAGGCGAAAAGAGACTTCAGAAAGGATGCCCGAAACGTGATGCTGACCTGGAAGAAAGCCAATAACGCTTATGGATATCTCATACGTTACGGAACAGCCGCCAACAAGTTGTACAACTCGATATTGGTATATGGCGATACCCAATACGACATGAGAGGCCTGGACAAGGACACCCGTTACTACTTCTGCATTCAGGCCATAGGAGAAACGGGATGCTCGGCTCCTACAAAATGTATCAAACAATAAAACAAGACACAATAACTAAAAGATATTCTGACGATGAAAATAACCAAGACACTTATCTCACTGCTGCTCCTGTCCTTATCCTGGACATCCTGCAGTGCCTCGGCAGACGGAATAACCGACAAGCCAGACAAGCCCAGTACGACACCTGCCGTAACAGGAAGACCCACCTCATTTGCCAACGATGAGGAAATGCTGGACTATATAGAGAAGACCCACCTCAATTATATGTGGGAGGGAGCCAACCCCGTCTCTGGGCTGGCACCCGAACGCATTCACCTCGACGGTATCTATCCACAGAACGACAAGCATGTGGTGACTACCGGAGGAAGCGGATTTGGCATAGCTGGTCTGTTAGTTGGCATAGACAGAGGTTACATCAAGCGTGCCGAGGGTGTGCTGCGCCTTACCAAGATAGTAGATTTCTTAGGTAAAGCCGACCGATTCCATGGCGTATGGTCGCACTGGATTGACGGCAACACAGGAAAGACCGTTCCTTTCGGACAGAAAGATGATGGTGGCGACCTCGTGGAAAGTTCGTTTCTCATGGCAAGTCTGCTGTGCGTGCGCCAGTATTTCGAGAATGGCAACGAGCAGGAGAAACTCTTGGCAAGCAATATTGACAAATTGTGGAAAGAGATGGAGTTCGACTGGTACCGACGTGGCGGACAGGACGTGCTGTACTGGCACTGGTCGCCCAACTATGGCTGGGATATGAACTTTCCACTTGAAGGCTACAACGAATGCCTCATCACCTATATCTTGGGAGCATCCTCGCCTACCCATTCTATCCCGGCAGACTGCTATCACAAGGGATGGGCAAGGAGCGGAGGCATCAAGAGCAATGCCAAGCCTTACGGTTATCCTCTCGAACTGAAGCACAATGGTGCCGAACAGACCGGTGGCCCGCTGTTCTGGGCACAGTATTCTTATATCTGTCTCAATCCCCGGAACCTGAGCGACAAGTATGCCAACTACTGGAATGTGGTTAGAAACCATGCCCTCAGCGACTACGAATACTGCGTGCGCAACCCGAAGGGATACAAAGGCTACGGCAAAGACTGTTGGGGACTGACAGCAAGCTATTCCGTAAACGGTTATTCCGCCCACTCGCCCAACAACGACTTAGGTGTCATCACACCCACCGCAGCCCTGTCGTCATTCCCATACACTCCCACCAAGTCGATGGCAGCCCTGAAGTACTTCTGGAATAAAGGCAACTGGATATGGGGCAAATATGGCTTCTATGATGCCTTCTCGGAGACAGCCCATTGGACAGTCCCCCGCTATCTTGCCATAGACCAACTGACCATTACCCCCATGATAGAGAATCATCGGTCGGGACTGCTCTGGCGACTCTTCATGAGCTGCCCAGAGATACAAAAAGGACTCGAAAAACTTGGATTCAAGAACAATTAAACTGACATAAGCCAATGAAGACAAAAAACATTCTTGCAGCATTTACCCTGCTGGCAGCAAGTCTCAGCCCCACCATGGCACAGACCCAAAGCGATGAGGCAAAGATGAATACCTTCATCGATAACCTAATGAACAAGATGACGCTGAAAGAAAAACTCGGCCAGCTGAATCTTCCTGTTACCGGAGACATTGTAACCGGCCAGGCAAAGAGCAGCGACGTGGCAAGCAAAATAAAGCGTGGCGAAGTGGGCGGACTCTTCAACCTGAAAGGTGTTGAGAAAATCAAGGAAGTACAGAAGATTGCCGTTGAGCAAAGCCGCTTGCACATTCCTCTGCTCTTCGGTATGGACGTGATACACGGTTACGAGACAGTATTCCCGATCCCCTTCTCGCTCTCATGTTCATGGGACATGGAAGCCATCAAGCGTACAGCCCAGATAGCCGCACAAGAATGCTCGGCTGACGGTATCAACTGGACTTTCAGTCCCATGCTCGATATCTGCCGCGACCCACGCTGGGGACGTATGGCAGAAGGCAATGGCGAAGACCCATACCTCGGTTCGTGCATCGCCAAAGCCATGGTGGAGGGTTATCAGGGACAGAATCTGGCTGCTCCCAACACGGTGATGGCCTGCGTGAAGCACTTTGCACTCTATGGTGGTGCAGAGGCAGGACGCGACTACAACACTGTGGATATGAGCCGCTGGCGTATGTTCAATTACTACATGCCTCCTTACAAGGCTGCTGTTGATGCAGGCGCACTGAGCGTGATGACTTCATTCAATGTGGTGGACGGAATTCCTGCAACAGGCAACAAGTGGTTGCTTACCGACGTACTACGCAAGAAGTGGGGCTTCAAGGGTATGGTCGTAACCGACTATACTGCCATATCAGAGATGACAGCCCACGGCCTGGGCGACCTACAGCAGGTTTCAGCCATGGCACTCAATGCAGGCACCGATATGGACATGGTGGCAGACGGATTCTTAGGCACCATAGAGAAGTCCATCAATGAGGGCAAGGTTTCAATGGAAACTGTCAATACAGCATGTCGCCACATCCTGAAAGCCAAATACAAATTAGGACTCTTCGACGACCCATACAAATACTGCAACGTGAAACGTTCCAAGAAGGATATCTATACCCCACAGAACAGAGCCTTCTCACGCGAGATAGCCGCCAAGACTTTCGTATTGCTCAAGAACGAAGGCAATCTGCTGCCCTTGCAGCGTAAGGGCAAGATTGCCCTTATCGGTCCGTTGGCAGACAACTCCAAGAACATGTCGGGTACATGGAGCGTTGCGGCCCGTCTCGATGACAACAAGACCATCCTCGGTTCCATGAAGAAAGCACTGGAAGGAAAGGCTGAGGTTCTCTACGCCAAGGGCTCCAACCTGATGTATGATGCCAAGCACGAAGCTGATGCCACCATGTTTGGCAGAGAGATGCGCGACAGCCGAAGCAACGAGGAAATGCTGAAGGAAGCGCTTGATGTGGCTCAGAGAGCCGACATCATCGTTGCTGCTGTGGGCGAGTCGTCAGAGATGAGTGGCGAATGCAGCAGCCGTACCAATCTTGAGATGCCCGACGCACAGAAAGACTTGCTCATAGCCCTGAAGAAGACAGGCAAACCTATCGTACTCGTCAACTTCTCGGGTCGTGCCACAGTCATGACATGGGAACAGGAGAATTTCCCAGCCATCCTCAACGTTTGGTTTGGTGGTTGCGAATCGGGCGATGCCATCTGCGACGTACTCTTCGGCGACAAGGTGCCAAGTGGAAAACTTACTGCCACCATGCCTAAGAGTGTAGGTCAGATACCACTCTACTACAACCACCTGAATACGGGAAGGCCACTAAAGGAAGGCAAATGGTTCACTAAGTTTACCAGCAACTACCTCGATATAGACAACGACCCACTGTACCCATTCGGTTATGGTCTGTCGTACACCACCTTCAAGTATGGCAAGCCTACGCTCTCAAGCAACACAATGACCAACAACGAGACAATCAGCATAAGCGTAGACATCACCAATACGGGCAATTACGATGCTGACGAAATAGCACAGATGTACATACGCGACCTGGTTGCCAGCGTTTCACGTCCTGTGAAGGAACTAAAGGGTTTCGAACGCATCTCCATCAAGAAGGGAGAAACCAAGACTGTAACCTTCACAATCACCCCTGAAGACCTGAAGTTCTACAATCAAGAATTGGAATACAAGAACGAGCCTGGTGAGTTCGAGGTAATGGTAGGTCCTAACAGCAAGGATGTGCAGACCCTTACTTTCACATTGAAATAACGACTTATACCACAGAATATGAAAAATATCTGGCTTATATTAACAGTTTTCTTGGCATGGGCTTTTACACAAGTCCATGCCGAGAACCCAGTAAAGATTCTCGCCATAGGCAACAGTTTCTCTGAAGATGCCATCGAGCAGAACTTGCACGAGCTGGCCGATGCCGAAGGCATACAGACCATCGTAGCCAACCTCTACATACCGGGATGCTCGCTCGAAAGACACATGCAATGTGTAAAGGGCAATCTGAAGGCATACAGATACCGAAAAATTGGAGTAGACGGCAAAATGGTGGAAACACCCAACAAACAAGTGAGCGAAGCCTTGAGCGAGGAAGACTGGGACTATGTGAGCGTACAACAGGCAAGCCATTTCTCGGGTGTCTACTACACGTACCAGCCCTACCTCAACGAACTGATTGCCTATGTGAAGCAAAAGGTGCCCAAAGCAAAGATTATTTTCCATCAGACATGGGCTTATGCTCAAACGTCCACACATGACGGCTTCCGCAAGTATGGCAACAACCAGGCCACGATGTTCTCTTCCATCTTAGGCGCAGCCAAACAAGCACTCAAGGATGATCCTATCGATATTTTGGTGCCTGCAGGTACAGCCATACAGAATGCCCGCACATCAAGCTTGGGCGACAACTTGAACCGTGACGGCTACCATCTGCAGTTAATCTACGGAAGATATACCGCTGCCTGCACATGGTTTGAGGCTATCTTCAAGAAGTCGGTTGTAGGAAACAATTATTCACCCGAAGGAATAACACTGCAACAGAAAAGTATAGCACAGAAAGCAGCCCATGCAGCCGTGAAACATCCATTCGTAGTAACAAAAATCAAATAGCTACACTCTTCGTTTTGCCAGCTGGCATGATTTATAAACGTAGAAGCCGCTTACTATTTTTCGTGAGATTTTCTTTACATCTTTTTAGCTGAGATTTCCTTATTTTCAACTGATTCTTATTTGTTTATGAATATTGAAAATTTGGCGATATATATGAAAATACTGAAAATCAGAAAGTTACATTTTTATGTTTCAATGGTAATGTTTGAAAAATTCTATAGCCGTACGACATTGATTCCTCTAATCGTACGACTATAGCCTGCATAGTTGTACAACATGAATCTGTATAGACGTACGACTACGACTTTTATAGTCGTACGACTATAGAACTTAATCTTGCGAAAAATGATAAAATAAGGAAGCGTTCTGTGCTGAAATCCCTTTTTTCACTGTTAGATTGCAAAAAATAAACAGGCAAAACTTGGAAATAAATCATTACAAAGAAGAATGCCATAATTGGCACTTAATACTCAGTCTTCTCAGCATTTTCTTCCCACATGCGGAAAGCTCCCAAAGCCTCATCGCGCATCAAGGCTATCATCGGCTTATGGCGGTCTTCTATCTTTCGGTCTATCTCTTCATAGATGAACTCATCGTCGAAACCTATCTTGGCAGCGTCCCGACGGTCGTTGGCATAATAGATGCGGTCGAGGTGTGCCCAATAGATGGCTCCCAAACACATGGGACAAGGCTCGCAGGAAGTATAAATCTCACAGCCCGTCAAGTCGAAGGTCTTCAGCTTAAAGCAAGCCTGACGCACACAGTTTACTTCGGCATGAGCCGTAGGATCCTTGTCGATTGTCACACTATTGGAAGCCTCAGCAATGATGATTCCATCCTTGGCGATGACGGCTCCGAAAGGTCCGCCACCATCTCTTACGCTATTTTCTGACAGCTCGATGGCTCTACGCATCAATTCTTCTTTTGTCATAATTCTAAGTTTTTATACCTTTAATACAAATAGAGGGTTACAAATATACGAAATATTCTTGAAACCACAAGTTTTTCGCACGAACATTTGATGCAAAGATACACTTTTTCGAACAAACATCGCACATTTTACTACATTTTTCGCACGAATGTCTTTGTTATTGCATCAACTCCTCAAAGTGGAAACGACAAAAGATAATTTGTTTTGTCAATTGTGGATTGTTTTGTCAATTGTGGATAAATCTATGTTCTGAACTTTCGAACTTATATTCTAAACTTTCGGATATAAGTTCTATACTTCGGAACATAAGTTCGAAAGTTTAGAACATAGATTTTATATGTGGTTTAACGATTTTAGTTGACCACTGAGTGATAACTTCCGAACTTGCTAAAGTTCAACAACCTACTTTTCTGGCACTGGTCCTTATCCCGAACAAAGGCAACTTAATAATCAGATTTTAAATGATTTGACGGAATCCGTGAAAGGAAAAGGAGGCTTTTTGATAAATTTCGTCGAAAATGTTTGGCGATTCAGAAATAAAGTCCTATCTTTGCAAACAGATATAGTTACGAAAATTATAAAATAGAGAATATAAGATTGGGGATTCCGATGCTATTTATATACAGGCACCGGGATTCTTTATTTTTTACCCCATCTCTAAGAACACATTATTAACAATATAAACAACAAGAAAATTATGGCTTACATGTCACAAGAAGGCTACGACAATCTCGTAGCTGAACTAAAACAGCTCGTTTCCGTGGAGCGCCCCAAGGCATCAGCCGCAATTGCCGAGGCAAGAGACAAGGGTGACCTGAGCGAGAACTCCGAGTATGATGCCGCCAAGGAGGCACAGGCTCATTTGGAAGATAAAATCAACCGTATCAAACTCACCATTGCCGAGGCTAAGATCATCGACACCAAACAACTCAGCACCGACTGTGTGCAGATTATGTCGAAGGTGGAGATGACCAATATGGCAAACAAGGCAAAGATGACTTATACCATCGTGAGCGAGAGCGAGGCCAACCTGAAGGAGGGCAAGATTTCCATCAAGACTCCTATCGCACAGGGCTTGCTCAACAAGAAAGTGGGCGAAATCGCAGAAATCAAAATTCCGCGTGGTATCATCAAACTGCGCATCGACAAAATTTCATTCGAGTAAAAACAGGAACTATCATAAGGGAAGTGTCCCCCTATGGTAGTTCCTTTTTTATAAAATATGTAAGCCAAACGAAACATAACGAGAATGAAACGCTGATGAAGCGCCACATGTCTTTCAGCAACAGATTTTGATTAACAATAAAAACGAAACAAACTATGGCAAGTATTTTCTCAAAAATTGCTGCCGGTGAAATCCCCAGCTACAAGTGTGCAGAAAGCGATAAGTTTTACGCTTTCCTCGATATCAGCCCTATTGGAAAAGGTCACACATTGGTGATTCCAAGAAAGGAAATAGACTATATCTTCGATATGGAAGATAAGGACTTGGCTGAGTTTGAGGTCTTCGCCAAGAAGGTGGCTAAGGCCATCAAGGCTGCATTCCCCTGCAAGAAAGTGGCACAGGTGGTTCTTGGTCTCGAGGTACCTCACGCACATATCCACCTCATCCCCATGAACAGCGAAGCGGATGTTAACTTCCGAAAAGAACACCTCAAGTTGAGCGAAGAGGAATTCAAGGAAATCGCCAACTGCATCTACACAGAATTCCAGAAGCAGAATGTATAGAAGTTTTGCATGTATGGGAAGTTATTGAAGTTAAAAAGTTATATCTCTTCGGTCATTCGGGAAGTTAAGGGACAACCCTTTTTAAGGATAGCACCCTTTAGACATTTGTTCCTTAACTTCCCTTGACTCCTTTTGCTTCCCCCATTTGCGAGTTATATATACTCGTCGCCCTTCTTGATCTGCACTTCATTCACATACTTGCGAACCAAGGCAGAAGAATCTTCCTTGCGACATACCAAGAGTACATTGTCCTTCTCGGCCACGATGAAACCATCCAGCCCATTGAGCACAGCCAACTTACCTTTGGGTAACTTGACAATATTATTGTAGCAGTCTTCCATCAGCACATCACTGTCTATCACCACATTGTCATTCTCCCCTTTCCGCATGGCCTCATAGATGCTATGCCAAGTTCCTAAGTCTGCCCAGCCGAAGTCGCATTTCATCACATATACATTAGTTGACTTCTCCAATATGGCATAGTCAAGCGAGATGTTAGGATAAGAAGGGAAGTTTTCCTTCATATAGGCATTCTCTGTCTCCACATCGAAGGAAGGATATTTCTCGTCATAACCACGAAGCACGGCAGGCAAAAGGTGCGCAAAGTCCTCCTGGAGATGTTTCACTTTGAAAAGAAAGAGGCTGGTGTTCCAATAAAATTCACCGCTCTCTACGAAGATTTTGGCAAATTCTCGTTCTGGCTTTTCTGTAAACGACTGCACCTTGTAGAGCTCATCACCTACAGAGTCACCCAGCTGGATATAACCATAGCCTGGCTCAGGACGAGTAGGCTTCACACTCATGGTGAGGAAACAGTCGTTATCGGCAACAAAGCACAATCCTTTCTTCATATCCTTACAGAAAGCCTCCTCGTTGAATACGGCCTGATCGGATGGTGTTGCCAAGATGCAAGCCTCAGGATTCAACATGGCTATGCGGTGAGCTGCCCACGCCACGCTCGGAGCCGTATTGCGATGAATGGGCTCCGACAAGATGCGATCGGAGGAAACATCAGGCAGCTGTTCCCTTACAAATTCCACATATTCCTCGCTGGTATTGATATAGATATGATCGACTGGCACTATTCTTGCCATTCGGTCATAAGTTTGCTGCAACTGCGTACGTCCCACACCGAAGAAATCAAGAAATTGCTTGGGGTAGGCATCACGGCTGCTGGGCCACAATCTTCTACCTTTTCCGCCTGCGAGTATAACACAATAATTATTATGATTGTTTTTTGTCATTTGGCTGGTTATATAATGCATTGTTTCAATTTATGTGTAAAAGTAGGAAATATCTATGAACTCACCAAGTTTTTTTCCACAATTTAAGATAGAGATGTCAAATAAAACAATTATTTAGGCTTTCGCATCATAAAAATCATATTTTCAGAAACTTTTCTGAAAAAAAGTTTGTCAGTTCATTTTTTATTAGTACCTTTGCAACCGCAAAAGCCCAGATGGCGGAATCGGTAGACGCGCTGGTCTCAAACACCAGTGGAGCAATCCATCCCGGTTCGATCCCGGGTCTGGGTACAAAAAAGGTTGATAATCGAAAGATTATCAACCTTTTTTTCATTTTATCTAAAATTACCATCTGAGCTATTGCTTTGTTATATACCTATAATACTCGCAGGCAGCCAACAACACGGCACCCACTCCAAAGTTAGCCTGCGAATTGGCATCAACCGTCTGGCCAGGAATGGCACGGTCACCAATGGGTTGTACATACCCCACCTTGCCATCAGTCTGTACTGCTGTTTCTGAAATATACCGCCAGGCACGATCGATACATTTCTTATAATCCTTCTTGGCAAGATATCCATTATTGACCCCCCATAGGATGCCATAGGTAAAGAAAGCCGTGCCACTCGTTTCTGGTCCTGGAGCATGGTTGGCATCGAGGATGGAACGCGTCCAGTAACCTTCTTTCTGCTGTGTCTTGGCTATGGTGGCAGCAAGGCGGCAGAACTTGTCGACAAAGAACTGATAATGCTGATAGTCCTTTGGCATATCCTGCAGCACTTTAGCCAATCCCGCAAGAACCCATCCATCGCCACGAGCCCAGAAGTCTTTCTTGCCATTCACACTCTTGTGCTTGGGATAAACATAACGGGCATCACGATAATACAAACCCGTTTCCTTATCGAGCATGATGCTGTCGGAGTACTGTAAGTTCTCATATAGCTTGTCAAGATACCGAATATCGCCTGTCAGTCTGTACATTTTTGTCATTACTGGCATCACCATATACAGAGCGTCGCTCCACCACCAATAGTCATTCTTATCAGAGTAAGCTTCGTAGCGCATCACTTCCTTGGCTCGTTTTACCATAAAGTAATTATCGGCATCGGTGCCCCCATTGGCTATGGCAAGATTGTAGAGATCGATATAGGTCTGAAAACATACCTGCCAGTCACCAAACAAGACAAAATCCTTACCTTCACCATAGTTGGCATACTTCCAGCGACGAGGATCGGCTTGCGTGGCACCACTCCAATCGTTATAATAAGCCCATCGGTAAGTATAATCAAGTTGCTTTTCGTCACGTAGGAGTTTATATGCCTCCATATTGCCTGTATGATAAGCCGCAGGATCCCAGAACGAGCGAACCTCTGCCTTGTTATTCTGTTGCCAATAAGTATTTACTCGTGTAATCAGACTTTTCACCTCTTCTCCCGTCCAAGTCTTGGCAGAAAAAGAAAGAGAAATAAATACGAATAAAAGAAATAAATATACTTTTTTCATTGTTGTTCTTTTTTATGTTTACCACTTATCTTTTGTCTGTATGTCATCACTCCAATGATGATCTTTCGGAAAAGCCTCACCATTCCATGCCTTCACCTGCGTCCAAGGCTTTGCCGGGTCTGTCCAGAAAGGATGGCTGGCAGGCAAGCCGAGCGGCATAAAGGCCAGTGTTGTCATATAAAGAGAGCCATTGTTGGTATACCAGTCGGCAATATTGGGTTGTTTGCCACAGAAGCCTATCGTAAGATAACCACCCTCATTGAAGTTGTTTTCCTTGTCGAACATACGATGAAAGACCTTTGTCAGCGCAGCACGTACCTGACCATATTCCAAGTCTTTCGGCAGAGTCTGATACCAAGCCATGAGCGCTAAGGGTTGCATTGCAGCCATGCGATAAGGTATACTGCGACCAAAGACCGGGAATGTTCCGTCGGGCGCAATGAAACGCTCCAGCACGATGGCATATTTCTGGCACCGCTTCAACTCACGGTCATAGTATTTTTTGTAATCAAGGCGTGTGTTCGCCTTGGCATCGACCATAGCCTGCAAGGTCTCAAGATACATGGGATGGAAGACATAGGAACTGTAATAGTCGAAGGCAAACGAAGGACCGTCAGCATACCATCCATCACCCACATACCACTCTTCCATCTTGCGACAGGTAGAATTGACGCGATACTCATCGTACTCGCCACCGGCCTTAGCCATGAAACTCTCTATCGTCGACGAAAAGAGAAGCCAGTTGGTATAGGGAGGGTCAATCTTGCGAAGTTTGCGAAACTCTTCCAGATAGCGTTGTTTGGTCAGTTCGTCAAGCGGCATCCACAAGGTGTCGTAAGCTCGCAGAAAGCTCTCGGCAATATAGGCTGCATCCACAAGGTTCTGTCCTCCTATGCCCCAACAGAGATAATCGGGGTTAGCAGGGTCTACCGCATTCTTATAAGACAGCAAAGCCCACTGTCTAAGTTGCTTGCGCTGTGCTCCCTCCGGAGTACCATCATCGGGCAAAGTCAGCCATGGTGCAATACCTGCCATCAGGCGACCAAAACATTCCATATAGAGAACCTTACGGTTGCGATTGTCAAAACTCGGACTAAACTCCGTCTGCATGTTCTTCTGGAGTTCTCCCTTGGCCATATTCTCAAGTACTGGCTGCGCCATGCGATAAGCAAGCGAACACCAGTACTGCCGGTCATTCTGCCGTGCAGTCTTCTTGGCTGCCGATATTCCAAGAGAAGGAATGGCTACCAAGAGAAACAAAAGGATGAGTTGTTTTCTTAAAATCATAGTTGTTTTCTTTTTTAAAAAATACTTTTTCAATACAGGAACACCCTTCTCAAAAAATATCGGAATCCATAACAGACAAATATGAAAGAACCCTATCACTTTTTCCGCCCCTCAAACCAATAGTTCGCATACGAGTTACCTTTCTTGGGATGCAATGTGATTCGATAGACGCAATCTTTCCATTGCCGCTTCATTATCCCGTCTGTCATGGATACCTTCTGCCAGGATGCATCGAGTTGACTGGCATCATAGCACAAAGCAACAAGGCCTTTGGCAAGAAGGATCTTTCCTTGTCGTTGCATCACAGGGCAACCATAAGTCATCAACGTAATTTGAAGGTCGGAAGACAGGGAGTCTTTATTTTCTATCATATATTCCTCCTGTAGATACACACGATTATCTGTTCTGTCGAGGGTTATCATTCGTTGCCACTTCTCGACACCAGCCTCTTTTGGGTAAGCCTGAGCTATGTCAAGAGAGAAGATGGAAGCCGTATCGGTAGCGAAATGACACACCTGCGTGGCATGATACTCTCTACCCGCATGCTGTTCAAAACCATTGATGAATGGCACATTGTGATAAAGCGAACGATTGTTGGTCTGCTCATAACGGTGTGGACCAAATGTCTTAGAGGTATAAGTATCCCTTCCCAAGTCGATGATTACAGGCTTGTCCTTATAATAGACGACAAACGTGCCCACATCATTGTGGTTATGGCTTTCACCATTCGTTCCACCTTTGGCAGCAACAAACCATGCCCCATTACTTGCCACCATGACCTGCGATTGATTGAGATAGGCATCGGTAGTTTGAGGCTGTGAAGCAGGAGTTTCCCTCAACTGAGAAAGCATGGAGAGAAGCATCAGCTCACGGCCAAGCGAAGGCCAGTTGCCCGACTTCAAGAAGAGCTTAGATGGGTTTTGGAAATAGTTATACCGATGAGCTATGTATGCCGCAAACTGCATCATCTTACGACCATCTTCTTGCATACTTTTATCTTTATGCTTGGCAAGCCATGCGCCATAAGGGAAAAGAATATTGATATGAGGTGTGATATGCACCTGGGCATCAGAGAAGTTGACAAAAGAAAGGCTGTCTATATGCATCGTTGTGATAAAACGTCCCATGGCAGCTACCTTCTCCTCTTCTTTTGGCGTAAGCGCAAGCCGACTGTCATCGGTCTGCAACGTTGGTTCGGCAGCATCAAACATCCATTTCGATTCAAAGAACGACGCTCCTGCCCTGTCCCAATAACCTACACCTTCCTCACAACCACCATCATCGGGATAGCCTTTAAGAAACACTTGCAGACAAGACTCAGCCAGACGCAATGCCTTGCTGCGATCACTACTGCGGGAAGATTCACAGACCAGCACACTCTCTATGAAGTTGCTGGTTATCCAAGTGTTCCAGTTGTTGACATTCTTCATCCAGCCGTGCTTCTTACGAAGGGTAGGAAGAATGAACCGCCGCTCTATCTCCAGCTGTACTTTTCTTGTAAGCCCTGCCTCCGCTTTGTCTATATCTCTGCCAAGCATATATGTGGTCCACGCAAGCATGGACGAAGTCTCGGCATTGAAAAGGTCAACAACCTGCAAGGCAGAGTCTGGACATTCCTTCGGATAATGTGCCGGCAGTCCCCACCAAGGCTCTTCCTCAAGAAAATAATGCAACCCTGCACGGATGTCCGCCATAAACCTCCCACGATGCTCCATGATTTCTGCCATAACAAGACATACAAACTGCTTGCGACGAGTGAAACTGGACTCTTCATAATTAGTACGATTGCCCGTTTTACGGAATTCGGCAAAGACCTCAGAGGGTATCTTGTGCCAGGGTTTGCCAATATAGACATCACCAAGACGTACATAATCCTGGCACATCTCCTGAGGGATTTTTTTATGCCAATAGGAATCGGCAGCCTTCGGAAAAGGAGCAAAAGACGAATAGCCCTTGGCTGCGACCATGGAGGTCACAACCAAGAAAAGGCCTATGATACACTTACGTAACATCATGCTTACTTCTATTTTCTACTTATCGAGCAACGAAAGATTCTGTACGAACCACACATTCATCTGACCTGCGCCACGATGATTCCAGGCGTAATAAGGAATCAGCATGAGCTTTTGTGGTTTCACACCAATACCATTGGCTGTCTCCTCAAGTTCCTGCGCATCGGTAGTAATTCCTACGACAGTAAAAGGCAAGGCATTCTGGCTCTCTGTATTGGCAATCTTATAATCATTGACCAAGCCAAATGAAGGCTTTTTGGCAACCACTGCACGAAGAACAGGTTCGCCCTGATTGTCAACAGATTCGGCACAATAAACCAATGGACCACGCTCCACTGCAACACGCCCCAAGTCATCCTTAACTTGTTTGTTGGCTACCACGGTACGAACAGGCATATCAAAATGAATACGTACCACATCACCCTTCTTGATATTCTTAACTGGCAGATAGCCCTTGTTGGCCTCAAGGTCGCCCTCCACTTTCTTGCCATTGATGATTACTGAATAAGCAGGTTCCTCTGAGTCGCTGTAACGATAGAGATCACTTGGCAGCACCTGATTGCGCACCCATCCCGGAATACGTACCAGCAGATTGGCATTCTTGGCAGAAGATTTCACGACCTTTATCTTGATATCACCATTCCAAGGATACTCTGTTGTTTCTTCCAACACCACTTCCTTACCTGCGACACGAATCGAAGCCTTATTGGCAGCAAAGAGATTGAGATAGATATTATTGTCCTTAACACCATAAAGATAGCCTGGTACTGAAGGAATAAAACGGCAGAGATTGCTTGGACAGCAAGCACAACCAAACCAAGGCTGACGGGTCTTTGTGTTGTCGGCATTGAAAGCATACTTACCATCACTCGACAACGGATTGGGATAGAAGAAACGACCTCCGTCCATGCTCATACCTGAAATAACACCATTGTAAATGGTACGTTCCAGACAGTCAATGTATTTGCTGTCGCCATGCAAAAGGAACATACGCTCATTGAGATAAACCATAGAAATGGCTGCACATGTCTCATTGTAAGCTGTCATATTAGGAAGTTCATAATTCTGCCCGAAAGCCTCACCCCAATGGCGTGCGCCCACACCTCCAGTAAGATATATTTTCTTGCCCACAATGTTTTCCCAAATACGATCTATCGTCTTGATATAATCCGAGTCTTGCGTAAGAGCTGCCACATCGGCAATACCTGCATACATATATCCTGCACGCACGGCATGTCCTACAGCCTCAGACTGCTCAAGAATGGGCTTATGACTCTGCGAATACTCGTTGCGGAAACTTGTCTTTCCACGATAGTCAAGCAAATATTTTGCCTCATCAAGATAATGCTTGTCGCCAGTGAGTGTATAAAGACGGACAAGCGCCATCTCTGCAATCTGATGACCTGGCACTACTTTTGCCTGACCTGAGCCAGGACCTACCTCACGACATACACAGTCGGCATAACGACGGGCTATATCAAGGAACTTATGACTACCCGTGGCCTGATAATGGGCACAGGCTGCATCCACCATATGCCCCAGGTTGTAAAGTTCATGGCTCAAGTCCTCTTCCTTCTCCCAACGCTTCTTGCCCGACCACTGGTGTGGATGCCCTGGGTTTATCGTTCGGGCAGTATAGAGATAGCCATCAGGCTCCTGCGCTGCGGCAACAATATCAAGCACACTGTCTATATAAGCTTTCAGTTTGCTGTCGGGATAGGTCTGAAGAATATAGCTCGCACCCTCTATGGTCTTATAGACATCCGTATCATCGAAGGAGTACCCCATGATCTTTGACACATCCCATTGAGATGTCTTCAGCCCTGCATGTCCTGGATGCTGAAGAGTATAAGCTGCCATTTCAAAGTTTTTGTAGCGATGCTCACTCTCACACTTGGAAAAAGCAAGTGGAATGGTCACCTCACGTACAGCGTTGAGACGTGATCCCCAAAAAGAATTCTGGGAAATCTTGACACTTGTAAATGGCACTTGCGTGTAAGGATAGCCACTGGCCAAATTTTGTGGAGCTTTGCTCTTGGCCGACATCGTGGCTGATGCCATCACAATGAATGTCGTCGTAAGGAAAATAGATTTCATCATATTTTATTGTTTGTTTTAAGAGTTATGAAAAAAACATGTTATTTACAAAGACTTGGAGTATGGTCTATCTGCTTTATAGACCCGTCGTCATTATATTCAAGCGGCTTCATGATGACACTGCGCTTGAAGGAATGCCCATCAAACAAAGAGCCATCGTGGGTAAAGTAGATCCACTGGTCTTTAAACTTCACTATGGAAGGATGAGTGGTGTTACAGTTGCCCGACAATCCATCAATCAGCCCCATCGGCTTCCAAGGTCCCATAACATGGTCGCTCACGGCATAGCCCATGCGTTCCGGCCAGCTTACAGCATAAGTGAGATAATACTTTCCATTGTATTTGTGCATCCAAGGAGCTTCCGTAAATGGATAGTCATCACCTAAGTCGAGTTGGTGTATTTCCCCATCAATCTCCACCATATTATCCTTCAGTTTGGCGACATAGCACTGACGGTTACCCCATACGATATAAGGTGTATTGTCGTCATCAACGAAGATGGCAGGATCGATACACGCCCAACTGTGCTTGGAGCCGCGACAATCCTTGTTGGTAAGCAGTGGCTTCCCTAATGCATCCGTATAGGGGCCAGTTATCTTGTCACTTACCGCCACACCTATGCCACACCAGTTGGTCGACACATACCAATAGTACTTTCCATTGCGTTTTGCCACATGCCCAGCATAAGCCTGTTTACTCGTAGCCCACTTGAAGACAGATACATCAAGTGCCACAGGATATTGGTGCCAATGTTTGAGGTCTGTGGTAGAAAAGGTGAGCCAGTCTGTCATCTTATAGCCATTCGTCGACGCATCATCAGCATCGTGACCAGTAAAAAGCCAAAGGGTATCTCCCTCCACGTAGGCGGCAGCATCGGCCGTATGTACATGCTTGAAAAGTGGATTGCCATCAGCGATAAGGTCTATCGACCCATCCTTGTTGGTGACAGCATGAGTAGGTTTGACTGGCTTGATGGCTCCATCGGCATCAAACTCCATCCGGTCAATGCACACTTCGCGATGAATACCAGGTTTCTCGTCCGACTTGATGAAATACTTGTTGATGCGATGGTATACAATGAACCATTCATCTGTTCCCGGGACATTGATTATCGAATTGTGAGCTGTACCATAAATGGCATGCTTGGGATCTTGCTGTAGGACAACAGGTTCTTTGGCTATGGCAATAGGACCGAGCGGAGACTTCGAGGTTCCGTATGCCACATGATAGTTGGCTGAGCCTGTGTCATCAACCGACCACATGAAATAATAAAGTCCTTTACGATAGAAAACATAAGGAGCCTCACGATAGGCGTAGTCTTTCAAGGTGCCGCCCTTGGGAGTAAGCACCTGAAGAGTATGGGGCTTGACGTGAATCATATCTTTCTGAAGCTCGGCACCTGCCATATAGCCGTTTCCCCAATAAATATAAGGTTTCTTCGAACGTGGGTCTACAAACACATCCACGTCTATCTGCTGTCCACGACATCCCTCCGGAGTTTTATCAATGATGGGAGAACCATGGTCAACAAACGGACCTGTAGGGCTGCTGCTCACTGCCACACCTATCTGTTTGCCTCCACCAGCCTTGGGATTGGCACTATAATACAGAAAATACTTATACTTTCCCCTTCCTACTTTCACCTCCTGTATGGCTGGAGCCCAGAGATTGCCATTGGCCCAGGGTATCTGTCCGTTCTTAGCATTGAGCACAACACCCTCGTCCTGCCACTGCTTCAGGTCGGCAGACGAGAAACACTGATAAGTATATCCACCCCATCCTGGCTTGCCGTCTGTGGTGGAATAGATGTAATAGCGATGTGTAAGATGGCTATATAAAATTTCAGGGTCGGCATGAAATCCTGGAAGAATAGGATTCTGCTGCGCTTTTGCGACAAAAGCGACAAAAGGACAGACCATGGAAATTGCAAGAATAATAGAAAAAAATGTTTTATTCATATAATATATAATAGGTTATTATTGAAGTTCTGAAATTTATGCAAAGTTACAAAAAAATAGACCAATAATGCCTCCCAATAACATGATTTATCCTCCATCTATCAATAGAAAAGTAAAAAATCACAAATACTACACCTGTTTTATCATTTTACATACCTAAAAACTTGTTTTTTTACTTTTTTTTTGTATTTTTGCACCGCATTTTTTAATAAGCCTAACAATACTAAGTATGTCTACATCAACCAATTTATATAAAAAATCTATGAGACATCTATTTACGACCGTCTTATTAGGATTCGTTTCTATCATCAGTTCATGGGCGGCTCAAACTTCGCCTCTTAATATACATATCATCAACACCATCACTCCACCTGCCTCTGTAGAACAGAAATGCATGCTGATAGACCATCAGGGATTGTTATGGATGGGTACGAACGCAGGAGTAAAGTCATACGATGGCTATCGGTTCACCTCTTACCAAAATGGAATAAAAACTCCCCACATCCTACCCAACAACGCCATTCTCTCCTTGGCAGAAGACAAGGCCAACAATCTGTGGATAGGAACACGCAACGGACTCGTATGCATGGACAAACAGCATGGGCGATTCAAGACCTACCATCTGGAAGGTGAACGAAGCAGAGAAATCTACACTCTTTACACATCATACGACGGCATCTTGTGGATAGGAACCGACGACGGTATAATGACCTATAATCCCCAAACCAAGACTTTCTTGCGCTACAAAAGCAAAAATATTACCCTCGTCGACAGCAAGGGCAAACGACGTTCCATGCCTTACATCAACCCCAAGTCGTTTGCAGAAGACCGTCATGGCAACATCTACATAGGCACATGGTCGAAAAGTCTGTACCGACTCGACCGCAAGCATCGCATCATGCATCAGTTTGATCTTCCCATAAACGACGACTCGCAGAAGACCTACATGGTCATGACTGATATGCATGGCCGGCTCTGGATCAACAGTTGGGGTGGTGGAATCAAATGTCTTACCAACCCTACCGACTTCAAACATCCAGGATATATAGACCTTTATAATGGCGATGAGCAAAACGCCATCAACTACCGTATCATACACGACCCTGTGACACACACATTCTGGACATGCTCACGATATGGCATCAGTATACTTGATGAAAACAATATCAAAGCAGGATTCAGACTTTATAACTCTGTCAGCGAGAATGAGCGCATCCACACTTTACGCAACATCACAGATCTCTGCACCGACGGAAAGGGAAATGTCTGGGCACAAACTTTCAACAATGGCATCTTCCATATCAACACTCTGCCAACGTTGTTCAACACAAAACATATATTACCATCCAACATAGCGGCAGACCGCATAAGATCCATATTTTCACAAGACGGAAAACATTTTTGGCTGACACTCGCACCATCAGGCATTGCCCTTTACGATGCAACCGACAACAAGACTTTACTTAATTACGAAATTCCAGGTTTAGCCTCTATACAATATCCCATGCTCAACACCCACATGTCGTCAGTCGTACAGGCAGCAGACGGAAGTGTGTGGTTTGCCAACAACAGTTACGGAATCCTGACAATAAAGAATGGGCAGGCTAAATTGTACGACAGGACCAACTGCATGTTTGTAAAAGACAACTTTGTGAAGGCTTTGCACCAGGCACGCAACAGTATCATGTTTGTGGGAGAACGTCATCATCTGAATTGGCTCACTCCCAACGGCCAGACTTTTGGTCTGCCTGACGACCTTGATGTGGTAAACATCAGCGAGGGCCATCAAGGTGACATCTGGGTGACAACAGAAAACAAAGGTATCCTTCATCTGAGCGGCAACTTCTATCAACCAGCCTCTCTGCATAAGGAATATTTCTGCCCAGAACGCGGCAACTATGCTGTAAACGATGCCATCTATGTGTATGAAGACTCGCAGCATCGCATTTGGGCTACATCAAACAGTGGCGGTTTGTTCCTTCTTGACAGTAAGGAAAAACAGTTCAAGAACATGAACGATAAACTGCACTGGAATTTCGATCGCATATTCTCTATCGAAGAAGACCAGCAAAAACGATTGTGGCTTACCGCCGATGATGCCCTCATTTGCCTGTCGCTTGACAAAGAGGGTAAGGCACAATACACCACATACACCTCAGAAGACGGATTGGGCGACATGATTTTCATGCCAAGTTCATGCTTCAAGTGGAACAACAAGCTCTATTTTGGCTCTGGGCGCAACCTTATCAGCGTAGACCCTGATAAAATACAAGGCATCAACAGTTACCCCATGCCAAGAATCATCGTTACCGACATTCTTATTGACGAAAAACGCTATGCTGAGCTTGACTCTACGATGCAGTCGGAAATAAGCGATGCCACTCCGCAATACATCAGACAGCTAACAATACCTGCATCCATAGGCAAATTCTCGGTAGAATTTGCTATACTCAGCTATATCAATACTTCACAGTGCAAGTATGCATACTTCCTTGAGGGATACGACCACGAATGGCACTATGTAGATGCCGACCTTCGACAAGCTTCGTTCGAGAATATTCCTTCAGGAAAGTACAAGCTCCACCTGAAAGCAGCCGACAGTTATGGACGCTGGAACGAGTTGCCTTACACCATTGGTATAAGTGTTCTTCCACCATGGTACGCCTCACCATGGGCATACCTCATATATATATGTATGCTTATCGGGGCGGTATATGCATCCATGCTGTGGTACCGTGACCGGGTTCGCACCAAGAACCGCCTCCAAATGGCAGTGATATTCACCAATATCACGCACGAGTTGCTTACACCTCTCACCGTTATCTCTGTCTCTGCCGACAGTATAGAGGCTGAGCACCCAGAACTGCACGACCGCACATCACTCATCCACAACAACATCAACCGCCTTACACGCATGCTACGGCAAATACTTGAAGTTCGCAAGGCACAAGCAGGTAAGTTGAAGCTGAAGGTGAGCGCAGGAAGGCTCGACACTTTCTGTCAGGAAACATGCCAAAGCATCATGCCTATATTCAGCCAAAAGCATCTCACTTTCCATCAGGACATTGCCAAGATGGAGAGTCCAGTCTGGTTTGATGGTGACAAAATAGAGAAAATACTCTACAATCTATTGTCCAACGCTGTGAAATACTCATACGATGGCGGTAGTGTGTCTATCGGAGTCGATATAAAGGGAAACAAAGCCATTATTTCTGTCAGCGATACTGGAATTGGAATATCAAAAGACAAAATGCGCAACCTTTATTCGCGATTCCTGGACGGCGATTACCGACGCATGAACACCATGGGCACTGGCATCGGCCTTTCTTTGGTGCGCGATTTGGTGCAACTACACCACGGACACATCAACTGTGAGAGCGAAGTTGGCAAAGGCACTACATTCACAATCACAATGCCGATCAACCGTGACAGCTACAGCCAAGACGAAAGAGCAAACGATACGGCTGAAATCACCAATGCTCCTACTGCCACTTCGAAACAAGCCCAGCAGGCTGTATCAGCAACGAGCAACTATTCACAGCAGGCAGCATCCTCCATCCCTAACAAACAGAAGCAAGACGGCCCAAACGAGAAAGAACACTCCATCTTGCTTGTTGAGGACAATGCAGAATTGCTGCAAACCATGTCTTCACTCCTGTCACCATACTTCAATGTCAAGACAGCGGTAAACGGTGAGCGGGCTCAACGTATTATTGAGAAAACGGCATTGGATATTGTCATTACCGACGTGATGATGCCTGTCATGGACGGCATGGAACTGACAAAATGGATCAAGCAGAATGAAGCTTATGCACAGTTGCCTGTCATCATGCTTACTGCAAAGACACAAAACAACGACCGCAACGAGGGGTATCTTGCCGGAGCAGATGCCTACCTCACCAAGCCTTTCACCATGGAGGACCTGCGCCTGCGTATCATGAACATCATAGAGAACAGACAACGCATACGTCAACGCTTCCAGCAACAGACCGATTTCGAAGTAGGAGAACAGCACTATAGCAGTCCTGAGAAAGTTTTTGTGGAGAACGTCATTGCAAAAATTATGGAGCATATTACCGACAGTGACTATGGGCGCGAGGAACTGGCAGCCGATTTATGCATCAGTTCATCTTCACTATACAATAAGTTGCGTGCCACAACAGGACAGAACATTACAGGATTCATCAGCTCTATCCGTCTGAAGGAAGCTTGCCGCATTCTGCGCCAGCGACCCGACATACGTATCAACGAACTCTCATTCCTCGTAGGTTTCTCCACACCGCGCTACTTTTCACAGTGCTTCAAGAAAGAATTTGGAATGGTGGTGAAAGATTATGTAGACCAGCAAAAACAGAAAAAGGATGATTTAACGAATATCGAACAATAAATCATACTTTTGCTACATACATTCCATAAAGAAGCTATAACTTTGCAACTATCAATATTAAATCATTCCACACTAACAAAACATTTTTATGAACAACTATTTCAGAAAATCATTCACCGCCCTGCTTCTTGCTGTAGCAACAACTGGTGCTTTTGCAGAAAGCAGTAAGGTGACGTCGCCAGATGGGCGGCTGTCGGTAATTGTAGAAGACAAAGATGGGCGGCTGTATTACAGCATCAGCTATGACGGAAAACAAATGATGCAGACATCGCAGTTAGGTGTTGTCACCAATGTGGGTGACTTCAGTCAGAACCTTGTCTATCGGTCGGTATCCAACCATCAGATTGCCAACGATTACACCATGCGCTCCATCAAGGCTTCTTCCTTGCACTATCGGGCAAACCAGATGCGTCTGACCTATGAGAATGCCAACAAACTGCCTTTGGTGGTAACCTTCAACGTATCGGATAACGATATCGCCTTCAGATATGAGTTTGGCGAAGTGCCAGAGCGCACACACATCATCGTGAATGAGGAAAGAACATATTTCCGCCTCCCCTCACAGACTACCACCTTCCTGTCGCCACAGTCTGACCCTATGATAGGCTGGAAACGTAGCAAGCCAAGCTACGAGGAAGAATACACTCCCGATGCTCCGATGACTGCCAAGTCGAAATATGGGCAAGGCTATACTTTCCCTTGCCTCTTCCATGTAGGAGAAGATGGATGGGTACTTGTCAGCGAGACTGGCACACATGGCAACTACCCAGGATGCCGACTTGGAGACTATTCTGCTGACAACGGCTATAAGATAGAGTTTCCTATGCAGGGAGAATGCGATGGAAGAGGTGCAACCAACGCAGCATTTCCTCTGCCTGGAGCAACCCCCTGGCGTACCATCACGGTAGGCAAGACATTGAAGCCTATCGTCGAGACGACTATAAGCTATGATGTAGTAGAGCCATTGTATGAAGCCTCAGAAGAGTATAAGTCTGGACGCTATGTCTGGAGCTGGCTTATCTGGCAAGACAACTCAGCCAACTACGATGACCAGAAGCAGATGGTAGACCTTGCAGCCACTATGGGATATGAATATGTACTGGTTGACGGACTGTGGGACCAGCAGACAGGACGCGAACGTATTGCTGAATTGAGCCGCTATGCGCAAACGAAAGGAGTTAGTCTGATGCTGTGGTATAACAGCAACGGAACTGCCAATGAGGCACCTCAGACTCCACGCAACTGTATGAACACCGTCATCGCACGCAAGCGAGAGATGAAGTGGATGAAATCGATAGGCGTCAAGGGTATCAAGGTAGACTTCTTCGGTGGCGACAAGCAGCACGTGATGCAGCTATATGAAGATATTCTGAGCGATGCCAACGACTACGGCATACAGGTCATCTTCCATGGATGTACCCTACCACGTGGCTGGGAGCGTATGTTCCCCAACTACATATCAAGCGAGGCGGTACTGGCTTCCGAGAATGTGTTTTTCACTGAACATCACGCCAAGCAGGAGGGTTTCGAACTCACCATGCATCCATTCTGCCGAAACACAGTGGCATCCATGGACTGGGGAGGCACCATCATGAACCGCTATATGTCGCGCGACAACAAAAGCCGCCATCGCCGTTATACATCTGATGTGTTCGAATTGGCAGCTGCCATTGTCAATCAGGCAAGCATCAACTGCATAGCCATCTATCCCAACAACCTGAGCGAACTGCCACAGCATGAGTTAGACTTCCTTCGTGGTGTTCCTACCACCTGGGACGAAACTCGCTTCATCGATGGGTATCCTGGAAAATATGTGGTTATAGCACGCCGACATGGAGACAACTGGTATGTCGCTACCCTCAACGGAACCAACAAGCCTCTTACTTTAAACCTCTCCCTGCCTATGCTTGCCAATACGAAAGTAAAGACATATTACGAGACTGTCGACAAGAAGAGCTTATGGCCTAAGTCAGGTGTCAAGAATATGAAGTTAAGCAAAGATGGCAAGGTGAAGATTACCGTTCTGCCAATGGGGGGCAACATCATCTGCCAATAAAATTCCCAAGCAGCAAAATCTCTAACGGCAGATTCCTTTTAAAAAACGAAAAACAGGTTTATGACAACTATCATAAACCTGTTTTTCGTCATAAAAGTAGACTTTGCTGTGCTACTTCCAAAGTGTAAAAGTAAATCTTACCAAAACACTGCGTAAAAACTCACGCTTCCAAAAGCTCCTTGCTTTATTTACTTTCCAAATGCTTTCACTATTCGCTTATACTCCTTTGGAGTAATCTGAATGACGGTGCCATGACGAGGCGTAAACTTACCTTCCGTCTTGGTATCGGCAACCCACCGGAATGTGCGCAAGTCCTCAGAACGAGTAAACTGATAATGTCCCGACATGTAGCAATCGTACATCAAGCACCAGCCGCCATCAACCAGCGGGAACACGCCAGCACCCTCTACATTGTCCTTGGTTTGTTCGCAGAAACCATCGAGAAGTGTCCATGATGCCGAGTCATGAAGGTTGCGGAACACATACTGACGAATGCCTTTGTGCGCTCCATCCTGTTCTGTCTTGAAGAAAAGATGATACTCGCCTGTCTTGTCCTGTACGATATCGGTATCTATGGCAGGGGCATGGAAGTCGAAGAGAACCTGTGGCTCTCCTTCCAAATCAGAGAAACCATCGTTGGCATAAGCCCAGTACACCCTATCATACGGAATGGTTCCATCGTTGGTAAGGAGCGAGAAATACACCATATACTTGCCAGCCTTCTCGTCATAGATGGTCTGTGGTGCCCATACACGGATGACATTGGCAAAGTTCGTTCCGGCATATTTTTTAGGAAAGTTAACCGTATGATGCTGCCAATGGATGAGATCGCGTGACTTGAGCAACACTATACCTCGATTGCTCGACCATCCCAAGGAAGAACGCATATCGGTAACTACCATCAGATACTCGCCATCCTTCACACGCAAAATGTGCGGGTCGCGCACACATTCTGTATTTGCTATCGTATCGGATGATACTACAGGCTTGCCGCCATTGAGCGGAGTATAATTGAATCCATCGTCGCTGACGGCATACGAAATCTGTTCCTGCTGAGGTTGGTTGCCTGTGAAATAAACAAAGAGATACTTGTTGCGGGCGGAAGCCGTTGTTACTGCCGCAAAAGCTGCGGTGGCAATCAATGTTTTTTTAAATAAATTCTTTTTCTGCATATCTTATTTTGGAGATTAGGTTTTATTATGTCTGCAAAGTTACATAATTATTACCGATTAAAAGGACTATTATCATTCAAAAAAGTGTTTATTCAACTAAATTGGTCAGTCATTCCACAATTTTTCCTTCTCCCGACAGTCACCAACGCCTAAAAACACAGCGAAAAAGCAATCCTTCGGAAAGAAGCCAAAGAATTGCTTTTTTTATATAACACACGGTTTCATCGTGCTTTCTGCTTATTATCCTTATGCGCTGAGAGAAGAAAAATGTTTTTTACCTCACCACAACCTTGATGCCCTCTATGATGTAGATGCCTGGACGAAGAACGACTTTCAGCTCCTGGCCTGCCGTCAGGCGAACTTCTGCTGTTTTCTGTCCACCAATATGATAGATGCCCACTCGTTTGTCTGCATCAGTCTTGATGACCACAGCTCCCTTCTCGCCTCGTACATAAGTGCCGACATCTGTCTTTACTGCAGAAATAGAGGATGGTACACCTGTGACATAGGCTATCATGGCATTGGCCTTGATACATTTCTGACCACCTCCACCAACTATATCATAATAGTGCTTACCTATCGTGCATGGAGTAAAGTCCGAATATTTTCCTGTTGTAAAATCATAAGAATTGAAATATACAATAATCGAATTATTGCCCATATCTTCAGGAGTGACAGTATATTCCACATAGGTAATCGCTCCGTTACCTTTAGCTCTTACCCTGTCAGGATCTATCCAACCTTTATTGGTTTCTGTATTAAATGGAGCAATGGCATAATCCAGATAGCCGGGGCCACCCGTATTCTTTACGCCAAACCTTACCACTAACTTATCATCTTCCACCAATGGCAATTTACATTTTGCGCTGTAACATATTCCTTCGCCAAACTTACCAGGAGTAGCATTGCTCTCTGAAGAAACCAAGGTAAAATTAGGCGCAGCTGCCGTAGTCAACGTAAAGTGCTGACCATCGACGATGGTTGCATGATTGTTGGCTACATCCGTTATCCAAAGATACAAATCAGGCGAAGATGTTTCTGGTATTTCTATCTGTCGAGTCACCGAGCCTTTAGCTGGCACGGTAATATGCAGGTCGAAAGTAGCATCATTTGGCTTGGTGTTTGTCGAATTGGTGTAAACGTTCACCAAACCATTGAACTCCATATCCATACTGTTGGTAAAAGTTACTGCCAGCGGATTGGCCATACCGGTGTAAAAACCTTCTTCTGCAGTCACCGTGGCTGCCAAAGGAGTTGCGACTGGAGTCAGAGTCGTAGCTGTAGCACTGATGATGAAAGGCTGGTTGTTAGAGAACGAACAAGCATACCAATTCTTGGTATCTGAACTATAGATAGGATAAATCACATTGACACCCACAGGGAAGGCATAGTCGATGGAAAGAGTTGGGTTGTTGCCATAAGTGCCATAAGTTCTTCCATCAGGCAATACTGCTGGCAAATTCCACTTACCAGTATAGTCAGACACACGGACTATGGTTCCGTCAGCCTTCTTGATGCCGTAGGCAAAATAACCAGAAAAATCAGTAGTACTCTGGTTGGAAAAGCAGGTTGTGGCTTTAGCTTGGAATTTCCCGGCGACATTGGTACGTGTCGTCGTAGTCCAGGTAATGCCACAACCGTCACCATAGTTGAGCGACATAATCTGTGGATAAGAAGCAAGAGGTTCGTCCACCTTACCATTATCAGGAGCTATGCCGATAATCATAGAGCACTGTCGATTGTAACCATCCACGGCTGAACCCGAGCCTGCGCCACCCTTAGTGGGCTGAAGAATCGTCAGGTCAAAATAGCCATCCTGATAGCCACCCCATCCCCAGTTGATGTGATAAAGACCTTTTCCATCGCTTCCATCACATACGAACGCATGTCCTCCATCCGAAGACTGACCGCTATATAGGATAGGACGCTTTGCCTTCAGCTCGTTATCTATAAGCGTCATCCATTGCTGCAGGCTGAAACAAGAACGGGTTAGGTCTTGCATCAAGTCGGCATCATAGTCGAAATAGGTAGCCAAAACCAACGGGGTGACATTGGCACCCGACGAAGGACCATAGTCCATCTTTACAGCTGCACCACAATGGTACATCAGCATGGCTACCGCATCGGCCTCAGCTTGGGTATAACCCGATGAGGGATAAGCTGGCAACATGTTGCTCCAGTCGTAGGTTGCGCCCACCGGGATGGACGGCACGCTAAGCTTCCGTGATGTGGTAGTATAGGTAGGAATCGCAGCCTTCAGTTGCTTCGGATACTGATGATACATCATCACCTGTGCCATGGCTGTAGCCACACAGCCCGTAACCGAAAGGTTTGTTCCATCATATTTCGGACACATATTATTATAAGGGGCGCGCTGGTTCCACTTGATTGCACCCAAGAGAGGAGGAACGGCAGCTGTACCAGCATGCTCGGCACGCCACTGGCGAGCCTCCGCCAATCCTCCTGACACCAGGTCATCACCTTTGAGCAAAGCCTCTACGGTTTCCTGATAAGCCTTCATGAAACTCACATAATTGGCAGGCAACTGGTCGGGGTCGTAAGTGCCCTGGGCAGAGTAGCCCACTACTTCGGGCATTCTGTCGTCACCCGACACAATGGTAAATCCCTTGCCCTCGCCGTTGGCAAAGACATAATAGCATGTGGCAGAAGGAGAAACGGAAGAAGGTACCGACATGCGGGGAGCCGCCTTTGCCGACGACGCAACCTCGGCATCCATCTCTATACCGAGCATGGCTGCTTGCCTTTGAGCAATCGCCTTAGCCTGCTGATAGCTACGCGGACCAGCTATTGTCGAAACCGACAACAATAGCATCAATGACAATAAAAGTAAGAAGTTCTTCTTCATAAAAATTCAATGATTTTTGTTAGCGAATAGACTTAAATTTTATCTTTCATGTCACAAATTTATCATTATTTTCACAAACCAACAAGTTGGAATGTCTCAAAAAGAGTTCAAAACACAAGAAATATACCGTTTGCACTTTTTTTACGTTTTGACACCTTGTCAAAAGGCATCATACTTGCCGTCTGCGTTCGTTTGTAAATATCCCAACGCATATAAAAAATTGAGTATAGATTTGGAAATATGAGATTTTATCCGTATTTTTGCAGCAAGTTGACAAAACTATTTAATAACTCTATTAAAACCTCATTTATTCATGAAGAAACTTTTTAGCTTGGTTTGCACCTGTTTGCTGGCAATGAGCATGCAGGCAGCCGAAACCGACAAGTATGACGCACTCTACGAAAATCTTCCGTTCCAGATGGAAAAGGTTACCCGTCCACAGTTCCCTGCCTACGAGGTAAACCTGAAGGACTTCGGAGCTGTAGGCGATGGTTCCACCCTTTGCACAGAAGCTTTCAAGAAGGCTATCGAAGCCTTGAGCCAGAAAGGAGGAGGCAAGTTGGTCGTTCCACAGGGTGTATGGTTCACTGGCCCTATCACATTGAAGAGCAACATCAACCTGCACATCGAGAAGGGCGGCATTATCCTTTTCTCGCCCGACGATGCCCTCTATCCTTTCATCAAGACTTCTTTCGAGGGACTCGATACACGTCGTTGCCAGTCGCCTATCTCGGGCAACGGCCTTACCAATGTGGCCATCACAGGCCAGGGAGCCATCGACGGCAATGGCGAGTACTGGCGTCCTCTGAAAAAGCAGAAAGTAACCGATGCCCAGTGGAAAGCCATCACTTCACGCGGCGGTGCCTATAAGCGCAAGGACTACTGGTTCCCATCCGAAGGCGCGCTCAAGGCAGACAACAATGCCAACATGAATGTGCCAGTAGAGCCCACATCAGAAGAGGGCTGGAACGAAATCAAGCGATTCCTCCGCCCTGTCATGGTAAGCCTCGTAAACTGCAAGAACGTTTGGCTCAGCGGAGTCATCTTCCAGAACTCTCCTGCCTGGAACATTCATCCCTTGATGTGCGAGAACGTGCTCATAGAAGATGTCCTGGTGAGAAACCCGGCGTATGCGCAGAATGGCGACGGACTCGACCTTGAGTCTTGCAAGAACGCACTCATCGTCAACTCCACCTTCGACGTGGGTGACGACGGAATCTGCATCAAGAGCGGAAAAGATGCAGACGGAAGGAAACGCGGCGTTCCTTGCGAAAACGTCATCATAGACGGATGTACAGTCTTCAAGGGCCATGGCGGCTTCGTGGTAGGTAGCGAGATGAGCGGTGGCGTGAAGAACGTGATGGTTACCAACTGCCAGTTCCTCGGCACCGATGTAGGTCTGCGATTCAAGAGCAAACGCGGACGCGGTGGCGTAGTAGAGAACATCTACATCAAGGACATATCCATGTTCGACATCCAGACCGACGTGATCACCTTCGACCTTTACTATGGAGGCAAGTCGGCTGTTGAGGTCCTCAACGATGGCGACGAGGCCAAGAGCCAAAAGGTAGAGAAATTCAAGGTCGACGAGACCACTCCTTGCTTCCGCAACATAGACATCGACCATGTCATCTGCCGTACAGCCCGCCGTGCCGCTTACTTCAACGGCTTGCCCGAGATGCCTGTCCAGAATATCAGCATCAAGGACTTAGAGGTGAACAATGCCGAGCAGGGCATCGTCATCAACCGCACCGAGAACGTGAAACTTGAGAACATCAAGGTGACTGCAAAGACCCACACCTTCGATGCCAAGAACTCGAAGAACGTAAGCGTTAATGGCAAGAACTACAAGAAGATAGATGACAAGGGCATCACCCTCGACTTCTAATAATTCTCCACAGACAGCATATAGATAATCAAAACATATCATAAAGATAACCAACACTAAGAAGTTAGAAAAAGCAAGCATGCTCATGAAGAGCAACCTGCTTTTTCTAACTTCTTTACTTTTTACACGCTTCTTAACTAAAAACACAAGAAATAGAGTCTTTCCTTGAAAATAATTAAAAATTTTCTTGCAAGTTTTAAATCTTTTTTATACCTTTGCCTCAGATATAACTAAAACAGATATAAATACTAGACCGAAAACATCGGAAAATTCTGGTAAAGGCATCTATATATTATATATGTAGTACGCTTAGAGACCTAAATTTATACAAATAAAACAAATTAATTAAAAACTTAAAAAAGTTAGTTACATGGTGAACGCAATGAAACAATTGTGTAAGTACTGCCTTTTAGCGGCCATGGTGTTGACACCGGGTTCTGTGCTGGCACAGAATGTCGTAAAAGGTACCGTCCTGGACTCCAACAACGAGCCGGTGATCGGAGCATCTGTCATTGAAAAGGGGAATCCTAAGAATGGCACAGTTACTGACCTTGATGGCAACTTTACGCTCAACCTAAAGAAGGGACAAACAGCCGTAATCTCTTACATCGGCATGATACCCCAGGAGATTAAGATGGGGGGGCAAAGTCAGACCATCGTAATGAAAGACGACAACAGTCAGATTGACGAAGTTGTCGTTGTCGGCTATACCAGCAAGGCACGCAAGGACTTGACGGGTTCCGTGGGTTCCATCTC
>ERZ808240.769-NODE-769-length-41265-cov-5.188401_pt1 | contig 41265 bp, 34 predicted proteins | sample MGYA00521084_ERZ808240 | MGnify/ENA primary metagenome ERZ808240 (study PRJEB31516, sample SAMN03275571) | gut metagenome | biome: mammalia-associated habitat; material: feces | host: Papio cynocephalus | place: Kenya | collected 2012-08-06 ... | reverse complement strand
CACATCCATTGACAGGCGGTCTTCACCGAAGCGCGCCACTTCGAACGTGAAGTAGCGCATGGTTTGCTCCACCTCGCGCGACAACTCCAACAGGTCATCGGAGTTCTCGAGCGTGCGACGGTAGAACACGGCGAACTCGCGCAACAGCATGCGGGCGCGCTCGGGGTCGGTACGCACGAGCGACGCGATAGTGTTGATGGTGTTGAACAGAAAGTGCGGGTTGATTTGGCTCTGCAACGCCTTCAACTCCATGGTGGTGGCCAGTTTGGTCTGCTGTTCAAGTTCCACGGCGGCGATCTGCGTGGAGAGAAGTTGCCCCAAGCCCTCGGCCAACGCCACCTGCGTTTCGGTGATGTCGCGCGAACGGCGGTAATAGAACTTCAGCGTACCAATGATGGCATCGCCGCGCGTCAGCGGCACGATAATGCCCGCGCGCAAGCCCTTTATGCTATCGGGGAAGCCGATTTCCTGCGGCGTTCCCAGCACGCGAAGCTTGCCGTCTTCCAGCGTGGCGTGCGTCGCTTTCGTGCGAATAGGAGCGCCGCCAGGACTTATCTCTTCATCGTCGCCCGCATAGCCCAAAATATACTCGCGGTCGGTGATGGCCACGGCCTGCGCCCCAATCGCTGGCAGCAGCAAGTGGCATACCTTTTGCGCCGTGGGAATGTCGAAGCCCTCTTGGAAGCACGTCAGCGTTTGCGAGGCGATTTTCAGAATAGTGTCGGACTGTCGGGCACGCACCGAATCGGGGTTCAGGCGCAGGTAGATGAGCAGCGCCACCGAAACCGTGAACGACACGCCCGCGACCACGTTCAGATTGCGCAGCGTCACCGGCCACGCAATTGCCGCCGCGAGCACCGCGGCCGACAGGATGCATACCGCGGCCAACACCACATCAAGCACGCGCGCGTATATATTGCGAGGGGGTTTAGCCATGAAGGAAATCCTTTCTTCTTCCATGCCAATGCGGGCCAAAAGAACCGTCCCCTTGGCCCAAATCTTCCGAACCGATCAGCTTTACAAAATGCCAGCCTCATTCAACACCAAAAAGATGGCCGCGACGAACAGGAAGCCGGCGAAGATAAAGCGCAGCTCGCGTTCGGGCACGCGTTTCACCAGATTCGCGCCAACGACTGCGCCAGGAATAGAACCGACCATCATGGCAATGCCCACCACATAGTCGATATTGCCCAGCACTGCCTGCTCGACGACGCCGGGAATCGCCAGAATGCACACCGCCGTGAGCGACGTGCCCGACGCGAGCCGCATGGGAATGCCCAACATGGCAACAAACAGCGGCACCATGATGAAACCGCCTCCCACGCCGACATAGCCGCTCATGAATCCAGCGATGATTCCTATGAAGGTCACTTTCGCCACACACTTCGGCGTAAGCTTGATTGCGGGAACCTCGACGGGGACAGAGTCATTCTTGGCCGATGCGTCTTTCCGCCTCGAAGCCGCCGCGCCGCGCTTTGGCGCCTTCAGCGCCTTGCGCAGCATCGTGTACGACGAGTAAATCACCACGCACGCTGCCGCGCCCATAATCGCCCAACCAGGCGAAACGTGCGCAGCCCACACACCCACTGGCGACAGGCACGCGCCGGCGATGCCGCACACGATTCCCACGCGCGGCAGCGACGTTTTGTTCACGTGGTGCTTCCACATGCCCGAAATGGACGTGGGCACAATAGTGAACAGCGACGTGGCCGTAGCCACGATGGGCTCCATGCCGAACGCAAGACGGAACAACGGAACCATAACCGTGCCGCCGCCGATGCCCAGAAGGCCCGACAAAATACCAACGCCTGCGCCGACAATGGCGGCGACGATAAATGTGACCATGCGAATACTTTCTAGCTCTGCCGCAACCGGCTATTCTGCGTTGCCCATATTAAGGCGGATTTCCGTAGTGGCACCAGGGTCTATTCCGCCAGCGGCGCCCCATGCCGCGCGCTGAGCACGCTGCGCCTCGGCCTGCTGAACTCCGCGATTCGCCGAGCCTATCAGCACGCTTTGCAAGATGGCATCATTCGCCATGCGGCCCATGACGGCCGGCCATTTCGATTGGAAGCCGAAATACTTCGAGCAATGCTGCTCGGCGTAATGCGACGCCTCGCCCGTGGCAGCCTTCGCTGCGCGACGATACCCCTTGCCATCGGGGCGCCCAAAGCTGCGCAGCCATGCCGTGCGCTTAATGCGGCGCGTGATGCCCGGCTGCAAAAACGGCCCCGGGTACGGCTGCAACGACTGCGGCTTTATCTGCAGCAGATCGATTTGCGTGCGAGCGTATTCGATTTTGCGATATTCATACAGCCAGCGGAAAATATCTTGGCGAAAACGCAAGCCTTCGCGCTTGGTCGCGGGCGGCAGATGGTGCATGTACCACGTGTTGTCGAACCAGATGTCGCTTCCATACATGCGCAGATCGAGCATGTAATCCAGGTCTTCGCCGCGCGCGATCCACGGGTCGAACGACACGCGCCGAAACGCCTCGCGATGAAGCGCCAGGCAACCGCCGCACACATGATTCGAGCGCGACAGGCGCGGGCCTTGCATGGCCTTCGAAATCCACTTGTTGAACGCCGTGGCTTGGTCCCAGTGGCGGTTGTACCACTTGGTGGAACGGCTGGACAGATAGCTGCCATCTTTATTGAGGTAAAAGCCCGTTTTCGCGAGGATCGGCACACCGCTGCGCGTGAGTTTTCCCAGGCCATACATGGCTTTTTCCAGGAATGCAGGATCATCCACAACCACGTCGTCGTCGATGAACACCACGGAATCGAAATCGAGCGCATTGGCCAAGATGAGCCCCAGGTTGCGCACGGCGCCATAGCCCGCCAAGCCCACTTCGCCGCGCAGGCCGATGTTCAACTGCTCCATGCGCTGGCGGACCAGCTGCATTTCAGGCGCGCCCACCACGGCAATGTCCAAATCGGGGAACTGCTCGGCGATGCCGCGAATTTTGCTGGCGGCCTTGTTCTCGATGGCGGGCTCGGCCACCACCAACACGACAATCTGGCCCAACCCGCGCACGATACGCAGCGATTCCAGGCAGCGAGGCAACTCGCCGGGCGCGGCCATCGACGTAGCGTGGTCGTACGTGGTGGTAACGGCGCCGGCCTCGACGCGACCGCGCGCCGACGCGAACGTGGGAATAATCACGACTGGATTCATGGACGTCCTTTTCCGTCAATGCGAGGCGAGCGGCCAAGCGCCCGTCGCGGCCAAGCCGCAAGGTATTTACGGGCTATTCTAGCGCTTCGCAGCGAAAGCCCCTAATCTGCCACGTATAATGCCGCTCGTATCAATGAACCGTGTTAACGCTAGGCATGTAACACGTTAACGAGCCGGGCGTGTTAAAGCGCTCTGTGCATTCAACACGCCGGCCGAACGCGACCGGCGTCCCAAACGTAGGAGCATATATGAAAACATTGCGGCCATATCCCATGGCTTTTATCACGCCGAAGGGCGAGCGCGCGTGCCGCGCTGGCCACCCTTGGATTTACGATGCGGAGGTGGAGCGCATCGTTGCGGCCGGCGACCCGAAAGAGGCGGCACGCAATTGGAAGGAAACCATCGCCGACGGCGGCATCGTGCCCGAAAACGGCACGCTGGTCGATGTGCTTTCGCGCAAGGGGGCCTACCTAGGCACGGGCATATTGTCGCTTTCCAGCAAAATTCGCATTCGCCTTTTGTCCACCAACGCCAACGACGCGTTCGACGCCGCGTTTTGGCAACGCAAAATTCGCTGGGCATGGGACCATCGCCGCGCCGTAATGGGTGACGATGTTTCGGCCTGTCGCATGATTTTCTCGGAAGCTGACGGTTTTTGCGGCCTGGTTGTCGACCGCTTCAACGACGTGCTGGTCACGCAAACGCTCGCCTACGGCATGGAGCGCCTGAAACCGATGATTTTCCCCTTGCTGGTGAAAGTGCTGGCCGAAGACGGTGTTGAGATTCGCGGCATCTACGAGCGCAACGACGTAGCCACGCGCAAGCTCGAAAGCCTCGAACAAACCTGCGGATGGTTCCCGCTGGGCGACGATTTTGCCGCGCTTGGCACCCAACCCGCACTTTCTGCCGTGCCCGCTCCGCTTGCACCCAGCGATGCCACGGCCGCGGCATTCGGCCCCACCACAACCGAAATCGTCGAAAACGGCGTGCGCTACCACGTGGATTTCGAAAACGGGCAAAAGACCGGCTTTTTCCTGGACCAGAAATACAACCGCCGCGCCGTGGCCAACATCGCCCGCGGCCGACGCGTGCTGGACTGTTTCACGCATACGGGGTCGTTCGCGCTGAATGCCGCGGCGGGCGGTGCCGAGCACGTGCATGCCGTGGATATCTCCCAGTTGGCGGTGGATATGGCCGAATCGAACGCACGCCTGAACGGTTTTGAAGACCGCATGAGCTTCCAGGCCGCAAACGTGTTCGATTTGCTGCCCGAAGTTGAGGCGCAGAAGAAGGCTCCGTACGACTTCATCATCCTGGACCCGCCGGCGTTCACGAAAAGCCGCAAAACCATCGATTCCGCCACGCGCGGCTACCACGAGATCAACTATCGCGCCATGAAAGCGTTGCCGCGCGGCGGTTATTTGGCCACGTGCAGCTGCTCGCATTTCATGGACACTGAACGCTTCCGCAAGATGCTCGTGAACGCCGCACACGATGCAAACGTGCAGCTGCGCCAAATCGAGGAACGTCAGCAGTCACCCGACCATCCCATCGTATGGGGCATCCCCGAAACCGACTATCTGAAGTTTTTCCTGTTCCAGGTGGTATAGCATTCCGCCGTTCTGACGAACGGCGGACGAAGCCGCCGCTGCAAGGCAATCTGGCGGCCGGCTTGGGCCTCAATCGTCGCTCGCGTACCGAAGTACGCTTCGTTCCTCTTTCGACCCAATCCGACTCGCCAGATTGCCTTTCGCTGTCCACCAAGGGACCTACGTGTTCTACAGTGGGACAGGGGACAGCCCCCTGTCCCGACCACAACAAAAAAGCCGTTCGTTAGAACGGCTTCTTCTCATTATTTTGATTCCTTTTCGGAAGTTTCCTCGGCTTTGTCGGCCTTGCGAATGAACGAATGGCCGAAGCGCTTCTTCTCGGCCTTCGCGGCTTCACGCTCGGCTTCCTTGGCGGCATCCACTTTGTTCTTCGCGGCCGTAGTGGGATGCTTCTTCGCTTCCTTCGGATGCTTCTTCAGCATTTCCATCTGATACTCGCGACGAACCTTGCGCACCTTGGCGAAATCGAACCACAGCGCAGCGATGATCAACGCATACGCGGGAATCAGGAACACCCAGGTCATCGTCGGGTTGTCGGGCCACCAGGCACCGGCGCCCATGGCGATGAGCGTGCACACGATGGCACCGCCCAGCATGGCCCACCAAATGCGCTTGTACTTTTTGTACTGCGGCGTGGGCGGGTTGTAATACTTGCGATCGAGCTCGGCCTGCTTCTGGCGGGCGGCCTTCTGCGCGGCCTTCTTTTCCTGGGGAGTCTTCTGCGTAGACTTCACGTACACGCTCGACGCGGCCTTCGACTTCGGCTTCAGCGAAGAGGCCGATTTCTTCGTTTGGCCCTTCGGTCCATCGGTCTGGTAGCGATCGTTCATCGGGTTGCGGGTGCTCATAGGGAATCGTTTCTACTTCGAAATGCTTGGCAAGTCCAAGATGTAAATAATAAAGAAAGGTTCCGCACAAGGCAAACGCCAAGCGGAACCTTTTCGATTTCGTTATAAATGCCTGCTCGAGCCAAGAGCCAGCGAGCGACGGCTGGGGCCAAACCGGCCGCCAGATTGCCGCGCAGCGTCGGCAGTTGGCGCCGTTCGACAGAACGGCGCAACCACTCCTAGAACGCGAACTTGCGACCCGAGAGTTTCTCGTAGGCCTGGATGTACTTCTCGGTCGTCTTCTCGATGACGTCGGCCGGCAGATGGGGCGGGTTGCCCTGGCGATCCCAGTTGGCGTTGAGCCAATTGCGCACGAACTGCTTGTCGAAGCTGGCCTGCTCGCGGCCCACTTCATAGTCGTCGGCCGACCAGAAGCGCGAGCTGTCGGGCGTCAGAACCTCGTCGCCCAAGATGGTGCGGCCATCAAGCACGCCGAACTCGAATTTAGTGTCGGCGATGATGATGCCCTGTTTGCGAGCATGCTCGGCAGCCGTCTCGTACACCTTCAGCGACAGGTCGCGAATATCGGTCGCGGCCTTCTCGCCCACGATTTCCACCGCGCGCTCGAAGCTGATGTTCTCGTCGTGGTCGCCGATTTCGGCCTTGGTGGACGGCGTGAACAACGTGGAAGGAAGCTTCGCGGAGTTCTGCAGCCCAGCCGGCAATTCAATGCCGCACACGCTGCCCGTGCGCTGGTAGTCTTTGAAGCCCGAACCGGTGAGGTAACCGCGCACGATGCATTCGATGGGAATCATCTGGGCTTTCTTTACGATCATGAAGCGGCCGTTCAAATAGTCGCTCCACTGCTTGAACTGCTCGGGAAGGTCGTTCACGTCGGAAGACACCAAGTGGTTTTCGACGACGCCTTCAAGCAGCTCGAACCAGAAGCAGCTGATTTGCGTAAGCACCTGGCCCTTGTGGGGAATTTCATCGTCGAGGATGTAGTCGAATGCCGAGATGCGGTCGGTGGCGACGAACAGCAGCGTATCGCCGAGGTCGTAGATATCGCGCACCTTGCCTTGTGCGTCGGGTTTGATAGTGATGGGATTCACAGCCTATTTCCTTCCCTTTCGCTTTGCCGCCTGCGCTTTTGCGCCGCGATCTTTCGAATTGGCCTTCTCCTTCTGGGCGCGAACGCGCTCTTCGTCGTACAGGGGAACATGAATGGTGAAGCACGCGCCTTCGCCCTTCTTGCCTTCCACCTGCACCCATCCGCCGTGGCGGTCGACGATTTCTTTCACTACGGCAAGGCCAACGCCCAAGCCGCCGCTTTGGCGTTGGCGGCTTTCCTCGGCGCGCCAGAAACGCTTGAACACCATGCGACGTTCTTCTGGCGACAAGCCAATGCCGGTGTCGCGCACGGCGATGGCGGCCATAACGTCGCCGCTTTTCACCGTGACGGTAATTTTGCCCGGAGCCGGCGTATAACGCACGGCGTTGGAAATGAGGTTCGCGGTGGCCTGGCGCAGCATGTCGCGATCGCCGTAGACGATCACGTCGGGCTCGGCCTGGTATTCCAAGGTGAGGCCCGCATCGTTGACGAACGCCTCGTGCGACATCACCAGCGGCTTGATGAGCTCGCCCACGTCGACGACCTCTTCATTCATAGGGGTGGAGCGGCTTTCCAGTCGCGAAAGCTTCAAAATGGCATCGACCAGGCGCGACAGGCGCTGCACCTCGGCGTCGATGGTATTCAGGCGCTCTTCGTCGGCTTCGAACACACCATCCATGATGGCCTCGACCGTGGATTGAATGGCCATGAGCGGCGTGCGCAGTTCATGGGCCACGTCGGTCGTAAGACGGCGCTCGAGTTCTTGATTGCTCTCGACGCTTTCAGCCATGGCGTCAAACGTTTTGCCCATTTCGGCGATTTCGTCTTTGCCTTCGAGGTTCACGCGGGCAGAAAGGTTGCCCTCTTTGATTTCCTGGGCGGTTTTCGTAATGCGGTTGATGGGCCGCACCAGGCCGCGCGCGAACAGCACGCCGATAAGCGAGGCCAGCGCTACCGACAGCACCGCGGCAAGCGCCATGCCCTGGTAGCTTTGCATGCGGAATTCTTGGTCGGCCTTGGAGAGCAGCAAGTCGCTGCCGTATACCCACATGTTCACCACGCCGACCGTCTTGCCGTCGTCGAGCGTGATTTGGGCCGATGCCATATCGTCGTTGCCCGGCGCGAACGAGCCGGTCGAGTCGATATTGCCAGATTTGGAATTAGGGGAATCGCCATTCGAGCTCGCGCGCGACGAGTCGTACACCACGGTGTCGGTGGACGAAGAAACCACCTGGATGCCCATGCCCGGCTGCAGCATATGGGCCGATTCGGCCGGCTGCACGTCGTCGATGGAAAGCGACGGATAACTCACCCGGTCGCCGTCGGCGATGGCGTCGAGCGTGGCGGAATTGCTGTGCTCGTAGCGGTTCGCGATGTTTTCGGCCGTGGCCTCGGCCAGCTGCTGCACGTTTTCACGCGTATAAGCCTGGAAGTGCTCTTCCCACACATAGGAAAGCACGCCCATCGCCACCACAACAGTCATGATGGCGACGAGCGCGAATGTTACGGTAACGCGTGTGGTGTACGAAAATCCGTAGAACCAATCGTGGAAGCGGCTGCGTGCGCTTCCTTCTTCATCGGCTCGCTTCTTCTTGCCACTTGCTTGCTTAGGTTCTGACGCCATAATTGCTGCGCTTTCGCCCCCGTGATCGTATGCGCCGGCGCGCCGGCGCTGGCTGAATTACTGCTTGGTGGGGTCTTCGAAGCGATAGCCCACGCCGTGCACGGTATGCAGCCACTTGGGGTTGCGCGGGTTGTCGCCGATCTTGGCGCGCAGGTTCTTCACGTGCGAATCGATGGTGCGCTCGTAGCCCTCGAAATCGTAGCCAAGCACCTTTTCGACCAGCTCCATGCGCGAATACACACGGCCGGGATAGCGGGAAAGCGTGGTGAGCAGCTTGAACTCGCTGGCAGTAAGGTCGACTTCCTTGCCCTTCACGAGCACCTTGTGACCCGACACGTCGATGGTGAGCTCGCCGAATTCCAGCACTTCGCGCTGGGGTTCGGAGTCGGCGTGCACACGGCGAAGCAGGGCGCGCACGCGGGCAACCAGCTCGCGCGGGCTGAACGGCTTCACCAGGTAGTCGTCAGCACCAAGCTCCAGGCCGATGATGCGGTCTTCCACTTCGCCCTTCGCGGTAAGCATGATGATGGGCACATCGGAGTTGTCGCGGATGGCGCGGCACACACGCTCGCCCGGCACGCGGGGAAGCATGAGGTCGAGCACGACCAAATCGAAATGATGCTTGGAAAACTCTTCAAGGGCCTCTTGGCCGTCGCCGACGGCGGTAACCCAGTAATTCTCGCGCTCGAGATAGGCGGCCACGGCATCGCGGATTGCCTTCTCGTCTTCGACGAGGAGAATGCGTCGCGTTTCGTTGCTCATGATGAATGCTCCCCTACGTGTACGGTGCAGGGCCGCAACGCGGCCCCGGCGTGCGGCCCGTATGCCAACACGCATTTTTCGATTTGGGTTTATTGTAACGATTCATCCAAAGCGCAGCGGCATTTGCTGGCAAAACGACATAATAAGCCCCTATGACCCAACGCAACCACACACCCAGGCATTCCGTCCGCGGCGCCTCGCAGCGCAGCGCGCGGCAGCACGCCCAAAGCCCGCGCACGACGCGCGGCTCGCGAGGCGCCGCCGCCAGGCCAAGCGTTCGCGGGCAGCAGGCCCGCCCCTCCCGCTACGCCGCGCCGACCCGCGGCAAAGCGAAATCGCGCGGCCGAGCCACAACCACGGTGAAATCCAGCTTGGGCGAAGCCACGTTCACGCCCGGCCCGAACAGCTCGATTGGCGGGCAGCGCCCCAGCGCCGCATCGAAGGCTCCCGACGCGAAAATCAACATCCCGCTGCCCGAGGGCGAAAGCCTCACCATCACGCGACGCCAACTGCTGCTGGGCGCCGTAGGCGTAGGCGTGGTTGCCGTCGCCGGAGTTGCCGCCACCGCTTTAAGCAGCGAGAAGTCGGCCGATAGCGAAGTCGACGCGCTTTCCGTCGCCAAAGATGCCGTGTTCTCGATCGCCGATTGCGCCACCGAGGACGCGCCCCTTTCGCTGGCGGGCGAATACAAGCTGCCTTACGGTTCGTTGGTATGGGCGAACAGCGACACCTACGCCGCCTGCCTTCTGCCTACCGAGAACTCAACGCCGCTCACGCAGGCCGCCGTGCTCACGTTGGCGACGGGCGAATATTCCGTGGCGCTTTCCGGCCCGACAAGCAAAGAGCGCGGTTTCGACATCTACGACGTGCGCTGCAACGACCAGGGCATGGTGTGGGTCGAATCGAATTGCTTCAGCGGGCAGTGGCGCGTGTACGCCTCCACGCTGTCGCGCGGCACCGCCGGCACGGCGCAGCTGGTGGATTCCGGCGATTCCAACTGGGACATTCCCTACATCACCGTCGCAGGGAACCGCGCGTTTTGGCAAGTCATGCCCACATCGAGCGGCGATGCGTCCGCATCTTCGTCGGCCTTGAAATCGGCCGCGTTCGGCTCGTCTGACGTGCGCGTCGATTGGGAAAGCAACGGCCGCTTCAGCACGGCGCCCTACTCCACGGGCGACGCCGTGTGCATTTCGCCGCGTTCGGAAGCGTCAAGCTCGTATTCGCAGCTGACGCTCATCGACGCGGACACGGGCGCGATGCGCGAGTCGCTGACGCTGCCCGCCTCGATGCGACCGCTCGAAGCGGCATACGTGAACGGACGCTTCTCGTTCACGTTCGACTCTATTTATACGTATGGCGAAGGCCTTGCCAGCCTGGGAACCTACGCCCCCACCAGCACCGATGGTTCGGGGCCATGGTTCTGCTTCGACCGCAACCCGCTGTGCGCGCCCGCATGGTGCGCCGGCAACCTTATCGTGAAGTCGACGCGCGCGATAGCAGGCGTGGATTTAGACGGACGTTCTATGTTTTCGCTGGATTGCCCTGACGACTGCGACAACTACGGCGACTTCTTGGCCAGCCAGGGCGACGTGAAAAACCTGGTGACGTACCTGGGCATGAGCAGCAACGAAGACGACAAATACACGCTCGTGCGCGTATGGAAGGCGTAGGGGGCGCACCCGCCTGAGCCGCGACGCCGACCAGGGCGCCAATGTCGCAGCCCCAACGCCCCGCTAGCCAAACCGGCCTTAATCAGCGTTTCCCTAGAGCACGCTCACGCCAATGCCCACCAGACCTGGGCCGGTGTGCACGACGAGCGCCGGCGAAATTTGCCCGAACAAAATCTCGCTTGCCTGGGGAAACTCCTCATGCAGCTGCGCAGCGATAGCTCGTGCTTCCTTTTCGGCATCGCCATGGGCCACGGCGATGCGCACCGAACGCCCTTCGGCGATGGCCGCCGCCGCGACCTTGCCCGCCAGCGAAGCCGTCTTCTTCAGCGAGCCCTTGCGGCCATGAGCCTTCGCGCACACCGCGTATTTGCCCTCGTCGTCGCATTTGATGGTTGGGCGAATATCGAGCTTCGAGCCAATGGCGTACGTCGCCGCTCCAATGCGGCCGCCCTTGTACAAATACTCCAGCGTATTCACGCAGAAAAACACCGCCGAGCGATCGGCGACGGCTTGGGCGCGCGCTACCACCTGCGAAAACGGCAAACCCGCATCCACCAATTCACACGCCAAAAGGGCCGTGAGCCCCGCGCCGATTCCGATGCTCTTCGTATCGACCACCGCGCATTGCATATCGGCACGCCCGGCGGCAACACTGCGCACCAGCTCGTAGGTGCCCGAAAGCCCCGATGAAATGGTGACGGCCACCACATGGGTGTACCCTTCGGCCGCAATGTCATCGAAGGCGGCCATCACATCGGCAGGCGAAGGCGTAGACGTCGTGGGCACCTCGGTTGCGAAGCGCGCGTACACTTCCGCAGGCTGGATGGTCACGCGGTCGAGGTAATCGCCATCGGAATAATGCACGTGAAGTGGCACGATGTGCACCCCATAGCGTTGCACGGCCTGAAGCGGCACGTCGGCAGCAGAATCCACCAGAACGGCGATGCGCTGGCTCGACGCCTCGCCGCGCACCAATTCGACCCCTTGTTCGATTATGTCGTGTATCGCGCCGTTCACCGTCATGGGCGGCCTTCCTTTCATGCAAAGCGTGCTCGCGATGCGATGCGCGCATCGTTGTTTGCTGGTTTTTAAAACTAGGTTATATATGTATAAGAACCGCGTCAAGCAATATGGAGTTTGCTTGAACGCTTCATCGATGCGGCATCAAAGGCTCAGCGCGCGCCCTCCCGAGCGTGGTACGCTTGTTGGCATGACCCGAGAAACAAAACATACGCCCACCCCCACCCAGGACGAATACGTCGGCTTCATTCGCGCGCTGCACCTGCCGCGCTACCGCGAAATTCCGGCAATCGACCTGTATATGGACCAGCTGCTCACGTACATCGAAGACAGCCTACGCGCACTGGTTGCGCCCGACGAAAAGCTGCTGACCGCCTCGATGGTGAACAATTACGTGAAACAACGCATCGTCCCCGCGCCGAAGGCAAAGCGCTACGGCGTCGACCACGTAGCGACACTCATGGTAATTTGCCTGATGAAGCGCACATTTTCGATGAGCGACATCAATTCGCTGCTCACGGTTTCCGCCGCAACGCATTCCCTCGACCGCGCATACGACTTCTTCTGCGAAGCCGTGGAGGAAAGCCTGCGCACGCTCTTCTGCGGCGAGGTCGCCACCGACCATTTGGGCACGTGGGAAATCGCGCAGCCCGAAGCGTTCGCGTTCGCGGTGAGCGTGCGCGACTCGCGCCAACTTACCCCCGAGCGCAGGCTGGCCCTTTCCGCCGCGACGAGCGTCGCGAACAAAATCTACGTTGAAAAGTGCTTCGAACTGGGAATTCTTGACGGAACAGACAGGCAATCGTCGCGAAAGGCCGCACACCATGGCTAGCACGAACCCCGAACGCATCAATACGACCGACGCCCCTGTGCTCGACGGGGCCGACGTGGCCGCAGCCGCAAACGAAGCCGCCGCCAAGGCGTGGGACCGCAGCCGCGCGCGCATCCTCGACCGCCTGGCTGACAAGGATGTGGCCCGCGACGTGGTAACGCTTGCGGGCATGACCGAAATCTATTGCGCCGACCACCACGATGCAGCCGACCGCACCCCCTTCGAGAGCGAGGCAACCGCCGTGGGCGTGTACCCGCAGCGCAAAATCCCGCGCTTGTGCCCCGAATGCGCCGCCCACCTGCGCTATGGCGAAGTGCGGCGCGCCCTGTGCCGCCGCGAGCCGCGCCCCGCATGCAAAACCTGCAAAAACCATTGCTACGCGCCCGTCGAAAGCGCATGGCAGCGCCGAGCCATGGCCTATGCCGGCCCGCGCGCCATGTTCCGCGGCCACGCCATCGAGGCTATTCGCCACCTTATCCAGACGAAGCTGAGCTAGCACAGCCCGCCGGAAGCGCCAGCCACCCGATTGGCCAAGAAAGCAAAATGGGGCATTATCAGGAAGCGCGCCCCGCAGCGGCCCGCGCGCTTCTCCCCAGCAGCCATTCCCCAGTTTCCATCTGCAGAAAAATACCGCGCATCCGAGGCAAACTTTTGCTTACTCGCCGTATCATAGGGCCAGTAAGAAATCCAGCACCGCGCCCACGGCGCGCGTGGGAAGCGAGGGGCACCATGATCAACCAACGCATGTATGAATTGGGCAACGAGCCTTCGGCCATTCGCGAATTGTTCGCATACGGCCAGGCGCGCAAAGCCGAAATCGGCGACGACAAGGTGTTCGACTTCAGCATCGGCAACCCCAACGTGCCCGCGCCCGAGGCGCTGAAGAGGGCCATCCTCGACGTGATGGAGCTGCCCGCCACCCAGGTGCACGGCTACACGCCCAGCAAAGGAGCGCCCAGCACGTGCGCGGCCATCGCCGCATCGCTGAATCGCCGTTTCGGCACCGCCTACGAAGGCGCGAATATCTATATGACCTGCGGCGCCGCGGCATCGCTTTCCATCTGCTTCAATGCGGTGGGCAACCCAGGCGACGACTTCATCGTTATTACACCGTACTTCCCCGAATACAAGGTTTGGATTGAAAATGCCGGCTGCAACTGCGTGGAAGTGCCGGCGCGCCGCGACGACTTCCAGATGAATATCGAGGCCATAGAGGACGCCATTACCCCGAAGACCAAGGGCATCGTCATCAATTCGCCAAACAACCCGGTGGGCTCGGTCTACCCCGAGTGCGACCTGGTGGAACTGGCCAACGCGCTGCGCCGCAAGCAGGCGGAATTCGGCACCACCATTTATCTGATCGCCGACGAGCCCTATCGCGAAATCGTGTACGGCGAGACCCGAGTGCCGTTCGTGCCGCCTATCTACGAGAACACCCTGGTGTGCTATTCGTACTCCAAGTCGCTCAGCTTGCCGGGCGAGCGCATCGGGTACATTTTGGTACCCGATACCATGCCCGACTGGCAGCGCGTGTTCGCCGCGGTGTGCGGCGCGGGCCGCGCATTGGGCTTCGTATGCGCGCCGGCGCTGTTTCAATACGCCATCGAGCGCTGCGTCGACGAGCCGTGCAACATCGAGGCCTACGCCAAGAACCGCGAGGCGCTGTACGGCGGGCTTACCAAACTGGGCTACGAATGCGTGGCCCCGCAAGGCGCGTTCTACCTTTGGGTGCGCGCGCTCGAACCCGATGCGCAGGCGTTCGCCGAGGCCGCCAAGGCCCACGAGCTGCTGCTCGTTCCCAGCAACAGCTTCGGCGTCGAGGGCTGGATGCGCGTGAGCTACTGCGTTGCCCACGAGACCATCGTGAACGCAATGCCCGCCTTCGCAGAGTTGATGCGCGAATACCAGCAGAAAGCGCGCGCATAAGACACGCGAGCAGCCATAGAGCGTGTCAAGAAAGACAAAAAAGCCGCCTGAAGGCGGCTTTTTTCATGCGCTTGAACCAGTTTTTAGATTTTTTATCCGAGATTGCAAGTTATGTCCTCTTGCACCACATGAATTTAACGCGCACGCCACCGAAACCAGCCCATTTCGCGGTTTTAGACAAAAACGCACCACCAAAATCGGCTTCTCGCAGAGATCTTGGAGGACAAAACTCGCAATCTCGGATATTTTTCAGGGTTTTCCGTTCGCGAGCTCTATTGCTTCTGGAACTTCATCGCTTCGCGAGCCTCGACGCCGTCCATCGGCGCGCCGTATTGCGCGGTAGCCGGATCTTTGCCGCCCTCTTCGAGAATCTCGTCGACGCTTTCCTTGCGCACGGCCTCGCGACGAGCCTCGTGCTTTTCCTGGTAGCGGCCCGAGGCAACCGCGTCGAGCTTCACATTGCGGAAGTACACGGCCCAGTTCGCGCCAAGCGCCACCATGTTGATGAAATACACGGCCAGCACCCAATTGATTTGCCCAGACACGAACTTCGCGGCGATGCCCGCCACATAGCCCAGCGTAATGAGCAAAATAAATTGCCAGCTGGTACCTGCCGCCGTACGCGCCTTGAACGCCTTGTAGGCATTCATCGGCCACGACAGGCCGAAGCAGATCAGCATAACCGCTTCCAAAAATTCCGCCATTGCATCCTCGATTCGCACGCTCAAAACCCATCGAGGATAATTCTCTGCTGCCAATAGCGTCTAATATATGAATTGGAGCCCTATAATAGGATTTACGTTATGAGAGGTGCGCATGGAGTTCTTGCAGCTGAAATACTTCTTAGAGGTGGCGAAAACACAGCACGTCACCCAAACCGCCCATGCTCTGCACGTGTCGCAGCCCTCGCTTACGCAAGCAATCCATCGGCTCGAGCGCGAGTTGGGCGTGAAATTGTTCGAACCCGATGGACGCGGCATTCGCCTTACCGAGGCAGGCGATTTTTTTCGTCGGCGCGTTTCGTTCGTGTTGAACGACCTGAACGCCGCCATAGCCGAGCTGGAGCAATTCAAAACGCAACGCGCCGAGACCGTGCGAATCGATGTGCTTTCGGCATCGAGCCTGGTAGTCGATGCCATTGCGGCTTACAAGATTAATCACCCGCACGTGCGTTTCGCTATTGGGCACACGCAGCCCGACCCGAACTCCGACATTGTGGTGAGCATGCAGCAAGGCGGCAAAGCGCACGGGGACGACGCAACCTGTGCGCAGCATTTCCACGAGCGCATCATGCTGGCCATGCCCGCCGACGACCCCGCGCTTCCCGCCCATGGCGAAAACGTGCGGCTGACAGAACTGGGCGAACGCGATTTCATCATGCTCGCAGGATCGAAAAGTCTCACCGACTTCTGCGTCGGCCATTGCGCAAAGCTTGGGCTCGACGTGTCCACGTCGTTCGAGAGCGACAACCCGTCCATGGTGCGAAAGATGATCGGATTGGGGCTTGGCGTGGGCTTTTGGCCCGAGCGAAGCTGGGGCAGCCCCGAAGGCGATGGGGCAAGACTGGTCCCCATCGCCGAGCCGGGCTTTACACGCACCATCGACGTTGCTCGGCGCGACCACGCCGACAGTCACCCCGAAGCCGCCAGCTTCTACGAATTTCTCGTGCTCCAATTCGAAAAGCGCTGGGAACAATAGACCGTTCGTGGTCGCACGCGAAAACCGACGCCGGGCAAAGTGCGCAAGGCGGCGACGGCCCGCAATATGCACAAAACGTTGGTCCGAAACCTTCGTGGTACACTTTGCGCACGTTCGCAATAGAAAGGGGTCCCATGCCCGCACAGTGCAATTTGATTATCGACTCATGCTGCGACCTGCCGCTTGATATGGTGCAACGCGAAGGCGTAGACCTGTTGAATTTCAACTACATCATGTCAGACGGCAACCACGAGGACGATTTCTACCAATCAATCGCGCCGCACGATTTCTACGAGAAAATTCGCCAGGGCGAAACGCCCAGCACGTCACAGGCCTCGCCCGCCGCCATCGAGGCCGCTTTCCGCCGTGCGGCCGAAAGCGGAACGCCCACGGTATACTTGTGCTTCTCGAGCGGGCTTTCGTCGAATTATTCCACGGCGGTGGCGCTGCTTTCCCAGCTGAAAGCGGAGTTTCCCGATGCGCCGCTGTATTTGGTTGATCTGCTGATCGGCTCCACGCCCGAAGGCCTGCTGATTCTGGAAGCCCTGCGCCAACGCGATGCGGGGCTCACGGCCGAAGAATTGGTCGAATGGGCCGAGGAAGCGCGCTATTTCGCGCAGACCGCGTTCATGGTCGACGACCTGGACGCGCTGCATCGCGGCGGCCGCATTCCGGCATCGGTGGCGGCGGCGGGATCCGCGCTGAACGTGAAGCCGCTGCTGACATTCGATATAACAGGACATCTGGCGCTGACGGGTGCGGCACGCGGCCGCAAGAAGGGGCTGAAGCAGATGGCGAGCTTCTTCGAGAAGGAGCACGACGCCCAGGGAGGCTCGCCCGTCGTGCTCATCGGCAATGCCGATTGCCCGAAAGATGCCGACGCGCTGCAGGAACTGCTGGCAAAGCAGGACGCGAGCATCACCGTGGTGAAGCACAACATCGGCGCCACCATCGGCAGCCACGTGGGTCCCGGCATGGTTTCGATTTCGTTCTGGGGAAGCGACCGCCGAGAGAGCATGTCGGTGGCCGATCGCATCGCCGCGAAAATCAAGCGCGGATAGACGCCACCGGAGGAGCGTTCCGCTTGCGCCGCGGGGCCAGCCAAACCCGCAACGGAGCCGGCCGAGCCCGCAGCGAGACGCTCCTCGACGATGTTCGCATGGGTCAAAAAGCTGCCCCCTTGGCCCATGCGCGCCCATTTACACCCTGGCGCCCGTTACATTCATGCGGGCACACAGGCGGCCTTCGCCGTCGCGCACGTCGATGCGGGCGAAGCACATGGCTCGACCGGCCTTCTCCATGCGGCACTCTGCAACCAGGCGGTTTCCCTTTGCGGCCGTAAGATAGTCGATCGAATTGTTCACCGAAACCGTCGGCGGCTGGCCGATGTTCGAGGCGACGGCAAATGCATAATCGCCCAAGGTGAAATACACGCCGCCCATCACCGCGCCCATCGCGTTGCGATGCTGCGGGCCAACTTCCATAGACACCAGCGCATATCCCTCGCCTGCGTCTTCGACGATCGCGCCAAGCGATTCGGTCGCATAGCGGTCGTTTTTGAATTGCTCGCGCACTTCTTCGAGCGTCGCGCTTGCTGCGACCAGCGGATTCTTTGCTTCCATGGGCATTCCCTTCTCGTGTTGGCTCGGCGGTTCAATCGTAGCAAAACCGCGCAACAAAAGCGCTCGCTGCACAAACCGAAAGCGGGACATCGAGACCGAAGCGCCCCTTTTCAGGCTTGGTTCACGATTGTTGCGGTTCCGTGATGCAAAAGTAACGGTTGGATACAGGCGTTTCACTTTTCCTTCGCGCGCGATATGTTCGCTGGGTAGCATTCGATGGCCGCCGAGTGGCGGCCGCACGCCGGCTTTGCCGGGCACGAAGGAGGGAACCCATGAACGGGCGCGCAAACGCACCAATGCAAACTACCCCGCACGCCAATTCAGCGGCGGAAACAACCGTGATGCAAAAGAATGTCGAGGCGGCTCCAGAAAAAAGCTCGACGATAAAGAACCTTTTCGACGGTTTGTCCATTTCGCAAGTGGCAGCCGGCGCGTTGGCGGCCGTGACCTCGATGCTGCTTTCGGCGCAAATCGGCATCGCCGGCTCGGTGATAGGCGTGGCCATAGGCTCGGTGGTGTCGACCGTGTCGTCGCAGCTGTACAAAAAGTTCTTGGCCGGTTCCGCGGAAAAGATTCGCGGGCTCGCCTCAACAGACGATGCCGGCGCGCGTGAAGGCACGTCAGCCGCCCAGAGCATACCCGCCACCGCAATGCATGCGGCCGAGACGACCGTGATGCCCTTCGCCGAAAACGGGACGGGCGGCGCCATGACGACGCGGATTACGCCCAGCATCGCGCACCCAAACGCAGCCTGCCAAGCCACCACGGTAATCGACAGGGAATGCGCCCAGCCTGCCGCCCTGTCTGACACCCATGCCCCGGCGGCCACAACGGGCACCGAGGGCTCGAACACCCCGCACATCAACAGCGCCGCAGGCCGTACGGGCAACGCAAGCCACGCGACGGGCGTCATTGAAGCGGAAGCGGCAAAGCGACGCACCATGCAGCGCCGCGTGATGGCCGTCTCGGTCGCATCGTCCATCGTCGCCATCCTGTTGTTCGCGGGACTCGTAACGATGCTCACCGGCGGCGAAGGAATAGGCACCAAAGTCGAGCCCTTCACGGGCAAAACCGTCACCACTCAGCTCGCCGACGAGACGGACGAGCCGCAAAGCGCCGCACAAAACGCGCCCCAGAAGAACTCTGCAAACGGGAGCGCTCAGAATGGCGCGCAGCAAGAGCAAAGCAGCCAGAACGCATCCGCAACAGAACAAAGCGGCACGGCGAGCTCCACTACGGAGCAGAACGGCACAACCAGCTCAAACTCGAGCAACACTTCGAGCGCATCGAACAACAGCGGCACTTCGACGGGCACGAGCGGAGAAAGCGAATCGAACTCTTCGAGCAACAGCAGCTCGACAGGCAATTCAAGCTCCACCTCGAGCTCGGGCAATTCGACAAACGGCTCAAGCTCAACCAGCGGCACGAGCACCACCAACAACTCGAGCACGAATTCCGGAACCGCAAGCTCGAACCCGAATGCAAGCGAGAGCAATTCATCAAGCCAGGGCAATTAGCGGGAAACGGCAATCACAAGCAAAAGCGCAGCCATCGCTTGAGCCGACGGCTCTGCTTCCAAAGAGCATTTAGAACTTGGGGAACCCCTTCCCCCCAGGGAGAAGGGACCGGGGCAGCTCTAGAAGAAAGAAGGGGTGGGCGCCTCACGCATCATAGGGCACGCCTGAAACGTTGTGCCGTTGATGCGCGAGGCGCCCACCCCGGACCAGGTCGAATATATCGAATCGGTCAGATCTGGCTCCCTAGAATCGCCCTACTCCACGCTCTTCAAGCTCTCAACCATATCGACATGCCGCAGCTTCCCGCGCATGGCCACGGTGACGACAACCGCGAACACCATGGTAAGCACGAACGCGATGACGAAACTGAGCAGGTGGATTTCGCGGCCGAACATCACCTGATCGACCTCGGCCGTCACCACCACGAACCCTTCCATGGCAACGCCCAGCGCCAAGCCCACAAGCGCGCCGATGAGTGCCAGCAGCATGGTTTCGCGGTAAATATAGGCGTTCACCTCGTGCGGCGTGAAGCCGAGCACCTTCAGCGTGGCAATCTCGCGCACGCGTTCGGTGATGTTGATGTTCGTGAGGTTGTACAGCACCACGAACGCCAACAGCGCGGCCGCAACCACTAGCACCACGACGACCGAGTCGACGCTCTTCAGCATGGAACGGTAGCTGCCGATGGTCTCATCGTTGTAGGTGACGGTCTTCACGCCGTCGGTCGCAAGAAGGTCGTCGCTGAACGTCGCGCGAACGTCGTCGCCCTCGGCCACATTGGCGAACAGCGTGGCGTAGTTCGGCGCCTCGCCCATCACCTGTTCATAAAGCCCCGGTGACATGAGCACATATTGCGCCACGTAGTGTTCCATCACGCCGGCGACGCGAACCTGACGGCCTTCGCCCGACGCGTTGCCAATAGCGTCCTCGTCGCAAATTTCGATGGAATCGCCAGCCTTCACGCCGAGCTTCGTAGCAAGCTTTTCGCTGATGAGCACGCCAGAATCGTCCAAAGCAAGCGGCTCGTGGCCTACGCGCGTGCGCAGCGTGTTGAATTCCCCAAAATTCGCCGCGTCCTGCGGAACCTCGAGTTCGACGCGCTGCTCGACGTCGTTATTGCCGGCGGTTCGCACGATTTTATTGTCGGTGGCGATCCATGCCTTGGGGCCCTGCGAATCGCTTTGAACGCGATCGGCCACGTCGGCTTTCTGCGCATCGGTCGCGTCGGCGTCCATGCGCACGATGGCGTTGTAGTGGTACAGCTCACCGTACTGCTTGTCGATAATGTCGTTGATGGCATTCTGCAGCCCAAGGCCCGTAAGCAGCAAGCCCGTGCACCCCGCGATGCCGACAACCGCCATGAAGAAGCGGCGCTTGTAGCGGAACAGGTTGCGCGCGGTCACCTTCCAGCTGAACGACATGCGGCTCCACAGGGGACGAATGCGCTCGAGCAGAATGCGCTTGCCGGCTTTCGGCGCGCGCGGCAGCATGAGCGCGGCCGGCTTCTCGCGCAGCGTCGCCATGGCGGCGAACAGCGTGGCCGCCACGGTAATGCCCACAGAGAGCCCCGCCGAAAGCGCGAACATGCCCGGGTCGATAGGCGTGGGGCAGCACGGAACCGCATAGATGATGGAATACGCATGCATGATGAACCAGGGCAAGAACTGCGACAACAGTACAATGCCCACGACCGAGCCAACGCCGCTGGCAACCGCCGCATACACCAGGAACTTCGACGCGATGCGGCCATTAGAGTAGCCCAGCGCCTTGAACGTGCCTATAAGCACACGCTCTTCATCGACCATGCGCGTCATGGTGGTGAGGGAAACCAAGGCCGCCACCAGGAAGAAGAACAGCGGGAATACTTGGGCTATTTGATCGATGCGGCCCGCGTCGGAACGGAAGCTTTCGGCGCCCACATTTTTCGTGAGGTCGAGCACGTACACGTCGGCATCCATCGTGGCGATATCGTCTATCTCGGCCTGCGCGTCGGCCTTTTCAGACTCGAATTGGGCGCGCGCGTCGTCGAGTTCAGCCTGGGCCGTGGCCTGCAAGCCGGCGATGCGCGAAGCCTTCAGGTCGCCGGCTATCGCGTCGATGCGGCCGGCCACCTCGTCAACCTTTTCCTGATACGCATCGCTTCCCCATGCCTCGTCGTGCGCACCGGCAACGGTAACGAACGCTTCGGTATAGGGATAATCGCCGGCAAACGCATCGTTCGGCACGTAAATAAACGTCGAAAGGCTGCCGCTGCCAAGCTGCGTGGAACCCGTATTCGTGGAGCACGTGTAGTATGACGAGCGTACGAATCCGCACACCGTGAATTCTTTTTCGGCAAACGTATCGTCGAGGCTCTGCGTGCCTTCAACCAGATGCACCTTGTCGCCAATATGCACGTCGGACTGCCACACGGCATCGGCGGAAAGCAGGCATTCGTCCGCGTTTTCCGGCCATGAGCCGCTTTCCAAAATCAGACGATTCATATAGTCGGCGTCGGACGATTCGACGTTCGCGCCGTCAGTCGTGCTCGCGCGCGCCGCATTCACATCGAGCGAATGGTAGCGAATGGTGTACTGCACGCCATCGAGTTCGGAAATCGCGTCGGCCTCGTACGCGGGCATCACGCCCTCGACGCCTTGAACATCGCGAATTTGCTCGACCTCGGCATCGGTCAGACCAAGGGTCGACACCACGCGCACGTCCGAAAGGTTCGTGCCGTCGTAGTATTCGTCGCCCGCCAGGCGCATATCGGGCCCAGTCATGCGCAAACCGGCATAGAAGCCCGCGCCCAGCGCAGCGATAATCGCAATCGCCAAAAAGCGCCCCCACGATTTCGTGATGGAGCGAAGCAGGTCTTTGTTGAATGCGGCCGCCATGCGCTACCACTCCACCGTTTCGGCGGCTTGCGGATGCGCGTTCATCTCCGTGCGCTCAACCTTGCCCTCTTTCACGTGAATCACGCGATCGGCGATGGCCGTGAATGCGGAGTTGTGCGTGATGAGCACCACCGTGCGGCCGGTTTCGCGGCACGTATCTTGCAGCAACTTCAGGATGGCCTTGCCGGTTTTATAGTCGAGCGCGCCCGTGGGCTCGTCGCACAGCAGCAGCTTCGGGTTTTTCGCGATGGCGCGGGCGATGGCCACGCGCTGCTGCTCGCCGCCCGAAAGCTGCGCGGGAAAGTTGTCCATGCGATGCGCGAGCCCCACCTGGGCAAGCACGTCGGCCGGCGGCAGCGGGTCGCGGCAAATTTGGCTTGCCAGCTCCACGTTTTCGAGCGCCGTAAGGTTTTGCACCAGGTTGTAGAATTGGAACACGAACCCAATGTCATAGCGCCGGTAATCGGTGAGCTGCTTCTCGCTGAATTGGTCGACGCGGGCGCCATCGAGCGCGATGGTGCCCGACGTGCACGAATCCATGCCGCCCATCATATTGAGCAGCGTGGTTTTGCCCGAGCCCGACGGCCCCACCACAACCACAAGCTCGCCGCGCTCAATTTCGAACGACATGCCATCGACGGCGGCAACTTTCACCTCGCCCATCGTGTATATCTTGCGCACGTCTTTGAACTCGACGAATGCCATATGTGCCGCCTTTCGCGCGGGGTCGATTTTGGTTTCGATTTCCTTCGAGTATATCGAAAATGGGACACTTGCCTCAGGGGAAGGTGTCCCAACAGTTACGCTTTCGGCTTAATGGCGCCCTTGTCGCAGCGATTGCCCCATGAATCGATGATGTCGCCGTCGCGGTATACCACGATCACCTCGCAGTGGTTCGCGCATTTCTGGCACACCACCTCGCGCGTTTTGAATTCGAAATCGGCCACATTGAAGTCGAACGCGGGAGCATCGGACAGCGAATCGCACGCATCGGCCGCGAGCAGCGCGGCGCCGAACGCGCCCATCAGGTGGCCATCGGGGTCGACCAGCACAGGCTGGCCCAACGCCTCTTCGAAGAAGTGCACCACGCCGGCGTTTTTGCTCACGCCGCCCTGAAAAACCACCGGGCCCACGATTTTCTTGCCCTTGCCCACATTGTTCAGGTAATTCGTCGCAACCGCGCGGCACAGGCCGGCCACGATGTCTTCACGCGGGTAGCCCACCTGGATTTTATGCACCAAGTCGCTTTCCGCGAACACCGTGCAGCGAGCCGCGATGTTGGCCGGGTGCTTCGACTGCAGCGCAAGCTCGCCGAAATCTTCCACCTCAACGCCCAAGCGGTGCGCCTGGCTCGACAGAAACGCGCCCGTGCCGGCGGCGCACAGCGTGTTCATGGCGTAGTCGACCGCGATACCGCCCTCGATGCAGATGATCTTCGAGTCTTGGCCGCCGATTTCCAAAATCGTGCGCACGTCGGGATGCAAAAACGTGGTGCCCACGGCATGGGCCGTGATTTCGTTTTTCACCACCTGCGCGCCCAGCATGGCGCCCACGAGCCTGCGCGCGCTGCCGGTGGTGCCCACGCCGCGCACCTCGACGGCCGCCTGGTCGATTTGACTTCCCAATTCGGCCACCACGCGCTTCGCTGCGGCCACGGGGTTGCCCTCGGTCCACAGGTACGAACGCGCGATAATCTGCCGATTTTCGTCGATGATCACGCCCTTCGTGGAAATAGACCCCGTATCGACGCCCAAATATGCTTTTCGCTTAGCCACTGTTGCCCCTTTTATCTAGCGCGCCTTGCGCATTGCGATCATGTCGTAGAATGCCTCGAGCCTGGTGTCTAGGCCGGTGTCGCTTGTTTGCGAATCGAAGCTGAGATACAGCATCGGAATGCCATATTCGCGCCCAATGCGCTGGAGCGCCGGCATGCAGTCGATTTCCGGAGTGCAACCCGACGACTTCATGTGCACGATGCCGTCGAAGCCTTCCTGCGCGTACTTTTTCGCGGCCGAGATAGTGAGCGACGAAGTAGGGCCGTCGTCGAAGGCCGCGTATTCGGGAATGCTCGCACGCAGATTCGGCTCGTTGTAGCGCAGGTTGCGGTTCGTGAGGTTCATCAGGCGCGCAAGTTCCACGCGCATGGCGAGCAGCTTGTCCTCGATGTGAAGGTTGCTGGGCGCATCGACCGCCGTGAAGTATTCGCCCACCAAGCCCACGCGCACCGGGCTCGCGGGCTTGTCTATCTCGATGGCCTTCATATCGGCGATGCCCCGCGCAAACGCCGCGTCGACGTCTTGGCGAGTGGCGGCGGCGCGCATCGTCTCGAAGAACTCGGTGCGGGCTCGCGCGAAATCGCCCTTGCGCACCTCGAAGCCCGCGTTGGCCAGGTAATAGTCGTTATAGGCATCCAAGCACTCGACCATCTTGAACACGGTAAGCATTCCCGAGATTCCCGCCGATATCGACATGTCGGGGTTCACTTTGCGCTTGCATTCGGCCACGTACTCCTTCACCGGCTTGCCGGCGCAGGTCGCGAAATTCAGCATATCGAATTCGTAGCCCATGTCACGCAGAATCGCCTCCTGCATTTCGCCGTAATAGCCCAAACGGCACGGGCCCGTGAACTGCACCAACACATCGGCGCCAAGCTCCAGCGCCTCGATATAGTCGCCCAGAATATGCTTGAACGGCGCGCAGACGAAATCGTTGGAATTCGCCGAACCCAGCTCGACGGTGCGGCGCGTAGGCTCGGGCAGCTGCACGAAATCTGCGTCGAGCACGTGTTCGACGCAGAACTTGAACGCGATGTCGTAATAGCCGTAGCGCAAAAAAGCCACCTTGCGGCGAGCGTGGCGATCGCGCTTGGGACGCGGCGGACGATTGACCAGGCGCAGCTTCGATTTCTTCGCAGGCTTGCCCTGAAGCTGCGGCGTCGATGCCGTGGCAATGGGGCCATCGAACCCACGGCGCTTCACGTTATCGAGCGCATCGAGGGCGCGGCCAGCGAAATCGGCCAAATGCAGCATCACGGGCTCGTCGGCACCGAGGCCGGCGTCGTTTCCGCTGGGAAGCTGAGCGGCGTAATCGCGCGGGTCGGCCTTCGGAGCAACCACGTTGGCGATGCCCTCCGAAGCATCGGCCGCGTGTTGCGGCGCGCCCACCTGGCCGTTTGGCTTATCGCTCATGCAAATACCCTCCTTTGCGACGATAATTCAGAATGTCGACGAAGCTTTCGACGCGCGTTTCGAGGCCTGCCTGGCCACTTTGCGCGTCAATGGTAAGCGTAAGCATGGGCACGCCCTTCATGCGAAGCGCCATGGCATCGTTGGTCATGGAATCGGGGCCGCACGGGAACGAGCTCATCACCACCACGCCGTCGACTTCGTCGCGCATGTTCGCAACCGAACCCACGATTTCCCTGTTCACCAGCCACGGCAGCGTAGGCGAAAACTCGAAGCTCTCCTTCACGGCGCGATCGGCGTCGCACGCGTCGCTGAACAGCACGCATACGCCCATATCGCGCAGCATGTCCACAACAGGCTTGCCAACCATGGGGTCGTGCGCCACATACGGGTGCGCCGCCACCAAAATCGTGAGGGGGCGTTGCGCCTGGGGCATCTTCTTCACCTTGGCCACAAGTTCGCGCTGCTTGCGACGGCGCGCCTCGTCGGCGCGAAGCTGCGCGACCGTCGCCTTCTTGTAGGCCGATCGCGCCTCATGCTTGGTGGCTCCCAGCCGAACGCCCAGATCGACGAACGAATCTTCCTCGAAGGAATGGGTTTGTTGCGCCTCCACCAGCAGCGACAGAACGCGCGGCGCATCGCGGCGCCCGTAATACGTATTGTTCACGATATCGGGCAATGCCTGGAATTTGGTGCAAAAACCCAGAAAGCGACCCTCGTTTGCCCAGCTTGGGATGAACAGCGCATCGCACGCGCCACCACGCACGAGCTCTTCCACGTGTCCCATGTACAGCTTCGAGGCCAGGCAGCATTCATCCACCGAAAGCGCATCGCCGCGCTCGAATGACGACGCGTCAGACTCGCCCGACAGCACCACCGTGCGCCCAAGCTGCTCGAAAAATGTTTGCCACATAACGCCGTAGCGCCACCACAAAAGCGCTCGAGGAATGCCCACCGTGCGCACGTCGGCGCAATCGGGCACGGCCCCCTTTAGGTCTGCGCGTATCACATATCCCCCTAAAATGGCGGCAATCGAAACGGTTCGAATCGGAGAATACTTCGATTGCCTTAGTATCAAAGGGATTAGTATGCCGCACAAAGATGAAATGCGCGTGATGAATGGGCGCCGTTTAAAACCTGTTACAGGAATGCGCAGCGCAGCGCGGCGGAGACGCTGCGCACCGCCGAATACCAGGCCGCAGCGCCCAGCGAAGAAAAGCATTTACCCCTGGATAAGCGCGCGACTGTTGTTCGCGATAGTTTCTTGCAGCGCATCGAATCGACAACCGCGCAGCTCGGCGATGCGGTCGACAGAAGACTCCAGCAGCGAGCGCACTTCTTGCGCGCTGAACGTTTCGCCCGCGGCGGGCGGAAGGTCGCTTTCGAGCAGCAGCTTGCTTTCGGGAATCTGCTGCACGTAGGCGCGGCCGCGCTTGGTGGACAGCATGCGCGGGTTGATCGAGAAATAGCAGCCGCAATCGATGGCGCGAGCAAGTTCGTTGCCCGTGCCCGAAAACCAATGGAAGATTACCGCGGTGTCGTCGGCGCTTTCGGCCCCCCGGGGCACGCCGGGCGACACGAGCCCCACGTTTTCCATAAGGTCGAGCGCCACGTTCGCGCTTTTCACGGCATGCACCGACAGCACCTTGCCGCGCGACGCGGCGGCGATGCGCGCGAACGCCGTGCGCTGCGCTTGGGCGCTTTCCGCACGGCGGGGCGCGAAGTCCAGGCCAATTTCCCCCACGAAGCGCGTTTGCGAAATGGCCGAGAGCAGCTTGTCCACCGCGTCGCTTCCGCATGAGCCGTCGGAAAGCCACCAGGGATGCAGGCCCACGCCCAGCTTCAAATTGTCGTTGCGGGAAAGTTCGTCGGCCATATCGAGCTGGGCCAAGCGATACTCGTCGGGGGTCACCGTAGCGCAAAAACAGCCTATGCGCTCTTGCCGCATCGCAACCGCCGACGCGCGCGCATCGGGAGAAAAAGCCAGATGGCAATGCATGTCGTACAAATCGCAGGCGGTCACAGCTCCCCCTTTTCGCACGCGAGCGCTTCCCCTTGCGCGCCCTAATGGCATTGTTATACCACCATTTGAGCGGGGGATGCCAAGCGCTTCAGAAAAAGTCCCGAGGCAGGCAAGCCAAAGCAGCCAACCCTTTGGTCCGCCGGCGCACCGCCCGCTATTCGGCGAATTCGCCCACCTTCGCAATGGCGCGCAGAGTTTCGGCGGCCATCATCTGACCCATGATGGGAGGCATAAACGACGCCGTGCCCAAGTTGGAACGTTCGGTGCGCGGCGCACCGGGGCGCACGGGAACAGGCACGGGCTGCTCGCTGGAATACACCACGCGCAGATGCTTGATGCCGCGCTTTCGGCACTCCTTGCGCATGATGCGCGAAATGGGATCGTTCACGGTTTCATACAAATCGGCCGCATGCAGGCATTCGGGCTGCAATTTGTTGCCCGCGCCCATGGCGCTGATCAGGCGCAAACCGCGCTGCTGGGCGAATTCGGCAATGAAAATCTTGGTCGAGATGGTGTCGATGCAATCCAGCACGTAGTCGATATGGCCGTCGCATTCCGCCAGGCACTCGTCGTACAGGTCGCCGAACGTGGCGGGCAGTACGAACGAATGCTTCGTGATGATGGTCGCATCGGGATTGATGTCCAGGCACATTTCGCGCATGACGTCGATCTTGCGGCGCCCCATGGTGCTGCGAAATGCGATGGCCTGGCGATTCACGTTGCTTGCCGACACCACGTCGCGATCGATGAGCACCAGCCGGCCCACGCCGCCGCGCACCAGCGCCTCGACGCAATTGGAGCCCACGCCGCCCAAACCCAACACCATAACCGTGGCATTGGCCAGGCGCTGCATGCCGTCGTCGCCCATAATGCGGCGCAGGCGCGAATCGGGGGCGTCATCGCCAGGCGCGGGCGCAGGCGGCGGCCCGGCAATGCCGTTGGCATGGGCGTAGGTATTGTTTTCTTCCATGAGAGTCACTTTCTGTGCAAGGCCATTGCAGCCGTTGACGGGTTGTTTTCTCGGGTTCATGAATTATAAACCCATCAATCCTATAGTTTTCAGGATTACTAGACACGCCAAAGAAGGCTCGCATATGGCGCGACGTACGGGCCGCGCCAGCATATCGCCGCGCCTTGTTCAGCGCTCCTTCAGAATTTTGGCCGCATAATGAATACTGCTTGCGGCGACCCCCCGCAGATTCAGCGCACGACTAGAATGCTGCACTGGTCAAAATTGGCAACGCCACGCCATGCAACGGAGGATTCTATGGCAAGCAACGCATTCTATACGCACACAACGAATAATGCCCCCTCGTCCCTTTTGGATATCGCAAGCGCCATTCGCGCCTGCGGGAATAACGCCTGCACAGTGTTCGGCGATGACTCGACCGCCGTGACAAGCGCGGCAATCGATTCGCGCAAGGCGAAGCCGGGCTGCTTGTTTATTTGCAAGGGGGCCGCATTCAAGCCCGCGTTCCTCGCAAGCGCCGTCGAAAAGGGTGCCGCAGCTTTTTTGTGCCAAGGCGAAACGAGTGACGATGGCGAGCTGCGCGTTCCCGCCGAGCTTGCCGCAGCCGCGCCCGGCGTTCCCGCCATCGCGGCCTGCGACGTACGCCGAGCCATGGCCGCGGCCGCGAAAACCGTCTACGGCGACCCCAGCAAAAACCTGAACGTCGTGGGCATAACGGGAACCAAAGGCAAGTCGACCACATCGTACATGCTGCACGCCATTATGAATGCGGCCGGCATCGAAACCTCGATGCTCGGGTCTATCGAAACCGACGACGGCATCGAGCATTTCGAGAGCCACAACACCACGCCCGAATCGCCCGACTTGTGGCGCCACCTGCGCAATACCGTCGACGCGGGGCGCAAGCACATGGTGATGGAAGTTTCCAGCCAAGGCCTGAAGTACGACCGCGTGCTGGGGCTGAACTTCGACATCGCCTGCTTCTTGAACATCGGCCGCGACCATATCTCGCCCGTCGAGCACCCCACATTCGAAGACTATTTCGCCAGCAAGCTGCGTATTTTCGACCAGTGCGAAACCGCCGTGGTAAACCTGGGCACCGATCACCTAGACGAGGTGCTGGCCGCAGCGAAGGCAGCTGCGAAGCTTGTTACGATTGGCGTCGAACGCCCCGATGCGACGCTGAACGCCACCGACATCGCATCGAGCGACGGCACCATTGCGTTCACCGTCGCCGATTCGCTGGGCGCAACGCCCGAAGTGCATACCATAACGCTGGGCATTGCGGGCCTGTTCAATGTCGAAAACGCGCTGTGCGCCATCGCGATCGCGCGGCTTTTGGGCATTGGCTACGAACCTATCGAAGCGGGGCTTGCCCACGTGAAGGTGCCTGGGCGCATGGAGGTTATTCGATCGAACAGCGAACCCATTACCGCGATTGTCGATTATGCGCACAACAAGCTCTCGTTCGAAACGCTTTTCGCATCAATCGAGAAGGAATACCCAGGCCAGCGCATCATCGCTATTTTCGGCGCCCCCGGCGGCAAGGCATACGAGCGGCGCGAAGTGCTACCGCAAGCCGCGGGCAGGCATGCCGATTTGCTCATCTTCGCCGAGGAAGACCCAGCGCACGACAAGGTCGAAGACATCTGCGCCGAGCTGGCCGCGAACACCCCCGAGGGCGTCGCGCACGAGATCGTCTACGACCGAGAAGCCGCGTTCAAGCGAGCCGTGGCCGTCGCGCGCGAAAGCGACCAGCCTACCGTTATCGCATTCCTTGCCAAAGGCGAGGAAGAGTTGCAACATCGCGGCGACGATTTCGTGCCCATCAAAAGCGATTCCACAATCGCCCACGAAGTGCTGGGGGCATAGCCGCCAGGCCGAAACCAGCCCAGATGCAAAGAAACCGCCCGATGGCGGTTTCTTTTTTTGCTTCTGTTATTTTTCGTCGATGAAGAATCGCTTGTACCAAATGAGGAACACGAGCGGCGTATAAATCTTGCGCTGGTTCTGCGCATGGCCGGCATAGTGCTCGTCGAGCAGCTTCATCAGCACGTCGCAATCGAAGAACTCGCTCGCCCATGGCGCCGTGAAGTATTCCTTCACCCAGTTGTACCACTTCTCTTCGCGAAGCCAATAAATCATGGGCACCGGGAAGCCGACCTTCGGGCGCGTGGCCCATTCGTCAGGCAAGCTCTTGTTCGCGGCATGGCGAAGCACCAGCTTGTTGCCATTTTCGCTCACGCGATAGCGATCGGGAATGTGCTCGGCGAATTCCATCACGCGGCGGTCGAGAAATGGCACGCGCAGCTCCAGGGAGTGCGCCATGCACATCTTGTCGGCCTTCAGCAGAATATCGCCCGGCAGCCACATGTTCATATCGAGGTACTGCTTGCGAATGAGCTCGCTTTTGTCCGAAACGCGAGCATAAATAGGCGCGGCAAGCTCGAAGGCGCCGTCACCCTTGTCGTATTCGGGGCGCAGCACGCTGTCCACCTCGCGCTCGGGCCATACCAAAGCCTGGCCAACGAAGTATTCCTCGGCCATCTCGGCGCCCTTCATAAGGAAGTTGTGGCCCTTGAAATACGGCATGTGCTTCGCCGCGGTGCCCAGCGCGCGACGCACGCCGTACGGCACGGCGCGCTTGTATTTCGCAACCGACGCGTTGTCTTCGTACCACGCATAGCCACCGAAAATCTCGTCGGCGCCTTCGCCCGACAGCACGACCGTCACCTGCTCGGACGCCATTTCCGCCAAAAACCACAGCGGCACGCTCGACAGATTCGACTGCGGCTCGTCCATATGGTACTGGATATTCGAAAGCTGGCCGAAGAATTCGTCGGCCGAAATCATCTTGCGATAGTTTTCGACCCCCAACTTGTCGGAAAGCTCTTTGGCGTAATTCGTCTCGTTGAACTTGTTGTAATCGAAGCCCACCGAGAACGTTTTGTCGGGCATAAGGCATGCGGCGATATAGCTGGAATCGACGCCGCCCGAAAGGAAGCTGCCCACCTTCACGTCGGCGATGCGGTGCGCATTCACGCTTTCGTGCACAACTTCATCAAGCTCGTCGACATATTCCTCGAACGGCTTATCGATTTCCGAGAAATCGCAATCCCAGTAGCGGCGCACATCCATCTTGTGGGTGGCCAAATCGTAGGTGAAGCAATGTGCCGCCGGCAGCTTGTACACGCCCTCGAAGAACGTTTCATCGGTTGCGGAATATTGCAGCGTGAGATACGGGCGCAACGCACTCTTGTTCACGGCCTTGTGGAATTTCGGATGGGCCAGGAAGCTTTTGATTTCGCTGCCGAACATAAGGCCCGAACCGTCCTCGGCCTCGGAGTAATAAAACGGCTTGATGCCGAAGATATCGCGGGCGCCGAACAAGCGGTTCTTGTTCTTATCCCAGATGACGAACGCATACATGCCTCGCAGCTTGTCGACGATTTCCTCGCCCCACTCTTCGTAGCCATGCAGCAACGATTCGGTATCGGCGTTGCAGTGGAACGCGTAGCCTTTTGCCTCGAGCTCGCGGCGAAGCTCCATGAAGTTGTAGATCTCGCCGTTGAACACGATGACGACGCTGCCGTCTTCGTTGCTCATGGGCTGCGAGCCGGCAGGCGACAAATCGAGAATCGATAGACGACGGAACCCAAGCGCCACGCCGGGGGCGAAGAACGTATCGCCCATATCAGGACCGCGGTGGATGATGCGGTCCATCATGCCTTGAAGCACTTGCTCTTTGTTTTCAACGTCACCGGTAAAACCGACGAATCCGCACATAGGGCACCTTTCGTTTATGGTCTGCGGCCGCGCGGCCGCTCGTTCGCTGAACGTTCGTTGAACTCTGGAATTCTACCGCGAGGTTGCGTTGTGCGCCGAATCTTCGCCAAAACGCCCAAGCCTATGCAAAGATGGCCGGCACCGCGCCAGCCATCTTCGCTATCGGTAATTCTCGGGATTGGCGAACTTGTCGTAATAGCGATGCACGTGAATCTTCATCCATGCCCACCGCAGCGGGTTGAACCGCAAGTCGTAGGGATAGTCGAAGCTCATCGATTCTTTGCCCTGAGCAACGAGTTCTTTCGCGCGAGCGACGAATTCTGGGTCTTTCACGTAATCGTACACAACCTTGCGCGGCACGGAGTGCCAGAACACTTCGTTGGTATTCTGCACGCATTCCCCCAGGTCGCGCTTATATACGCGATCTTCCACCACGAAGCGGGCGATGTTGTTGCCCGAAGCGGTGACGTGGTAGTTCGTACGACCCTGGCGCAAGTTTACCTCGAACACTTTGTACGACCCGTCGCGATCGTCGCGCTTGATGTCGAAATTCGCGAAGCCCGTGAACTGAATTTCCTCGAGGAAATTCTTGATGAGTTCCTGCAGTTCTGGATTGGGCTGCGTGATGATGGCGCACGGGTTGCCGAGCGCCGTGGGCGTATGCTCTTCCAGACCCTCGCGGCCGAAGCAGATGAGCTTCACCTTGCAATTGCGGTCGCAATACGCGGTGAGCACGTTCATGTTGCAGTCTTCGCCCACCACCATGTCTTGCAGCAGCACCTCGTCGGGGTAGCCGGCGCCGTAGATCAGGCCAAGAATATGAGCGACTTCGGCCGGGGTGTCGGCGGTGTACACCTTCTTCATGTGGTCGAACGGGTGGTCCCAATACGTAGAGCTCATGGACGGCTTCACGATAATCGGGTACGCGAAGCCTATGGCCTCTTCCGAAAACGCAGACTCGTCCATGCCGACGGCCCATTGGTCGGGCGTCACGACGAACGTCTTCGGGTAGGGAATGCCATATTTGTCGCACATGCGGTAGAAGCTCAGCTTGCTTTCGAGCTTGTCGCGCAAGTCGGGCTGAATGTACAGGGTAACGCAGTTTTCGGGCAAATCGTTTTGAATTTCAGAAATGACCTGCGCATATACATCGGCGCAACCCCATACCAGATGCGTTTTGTTGGGGTGTTTGGCTGCGAATTCCTTTATGGTGGCAAGCAGGGTTTCCGGCTTGTCCATGTTCTCGTCGTAATGGCATTCGACAATGCGGCTATGCATGGTATCGCCAGCGGCGAAGCGGCCGAAAGCATAGCTTTTCACGCCGTATTCCTCGTGAATGGCACGAGCCACGCTATAGCAATTCATATCGCCGCCGATAAGCACGGGAATGAAGTCTGGTTTCTCGGTTGCCATGAATGCAATCCTCCAATATGGTTGTGCGAATAACCGTCTTAGTATACCGCGCGCGATTCCGCCGATGCCACGCATGGCGGGTCTTCGCATCAACCGCACGTTGTGCCTCACGCCGCAAAAGCGCTCCGATGCCCCAGAGGCGAACGCTGGAGCAGGTTTTTCGGGTATCATCGTTGGCACATTTACGACCAACGGCATTTCAAGGGAAGGGAAGCCGGCATCGTGACGCATACAATTCAGCCCGTTTTTCCGACTGCGGCAACCGCGCCCCAGCCTGCAACGCAACGCGTTCGAAAGCTCTCGCAATACATCGATTTACTGCGCGGGGCGGGCATCTTGAAAAGGAAGCCCGGCGAACACGGACCCGAAACGCCCGAGGCGCTCGTCCAATACGTCACCGACGACAGCCGTGACGCGCGACCCGGCGCGCTGTTCGTATGCAGGGGCGCTTCGTTCAAGCGGGACTACCTGGTAACTGCCATTGCCGCCGGCGCCATTGCCTACGTTTCCGAGGTCGATTACGGCGTCTCCGCGCCGGCGATTCTCGTGTCGGACATTCGCCAAGCGCTTGGACTGCTGGCCGATGCCGCGTGGGGGCACCCGTCGGAGCAGTTGAACCTGTGCGCATTCACGGGCACGAAAGGCAAAACCACCTGCGCCTATTATTTAAAGGGCATCCTCGACGCGCGCACCAAACGGCTGGGAAAGCGCGAGACCCCCATTCTGTCGAGCATCTCTTTCGACGACGGCGTTGAAAGCGGCTTCTCGCACCTCACCACGCCTGAGCCGTTCGAATTGCAAAAGAGAATCGCCAACGCCGTTGCAAGCGGGGCCGACGCCATGGTGATGGAAGCCTCGAGCCAGGCGCTGAAATACGGGCGCACCACCGCGTGCGCGTTTTCGGTAGGAGCGTTCATCAATATCGGCGAAGACCACATATCGCCCATCGAGCACCCGACGTTCGAAGACTATTTCGCCAGTAAATTGCGAATTTTCGCCCAATGCAAACATGCCGTCGTGAATCTCGACAGCGACCACGCCGACGAGATACTTGCCGCCGCGGCGCAATGTGAAAGCGTCGCCACGTACTCGCTCGCAGATCAGAACGCCGACGTTTTCGCTAAGCATATGGAACGCAGCGACGGAGGCGCGCGAGTGGCGGTGCACACGCCCGCGTTCGATTGCGACGTGGAGGTTCCCACGCCTGCGAAATTCAATATAAGCAACGCCTTATGCGCGATTGCTTGCGCGCTGCATATGGGCGCGACGGTAGACGACGTTGCGCACGGCTTCGAGGGCGCAATGGTGCCCGGCCGCATGGAGCTTCACCCTTCGCATTCGGGGCGCATCGTCGGCGTGGTCGATTACGCGCACAACGGCATGGCGCTTGAAGCCCTTCTTCGCGATTTGCGCGAGCATTACCCCGATCGGGAAATATGCGTGGTGTTTGGGGCGACCGGCGGCAAGGCGCTCGATAGACGAGAAACGATGGGCATCGCCGCGGGCAAGTACGCCGACCGAATAGTTATTACCGAAGACGACCCCGGTCCCGAAAACGTCGAAGACATTTGCGCCGAAATTGCGCGCAACGTTGCGGCCCAAGGAAACGGCAACTGGCAAATTGTCCTCGACCGCACCGAAGCCATTCGAACCGCCGTGCGCGAAACGACGACACGGCCGGCCATAGTGGTCGCCGCAGGTAAGGGAGCCGAAACGTCGCAGAAACGCGGCAGCGGCTCGGTATCCATGGTTCCCGATGGGAAGGTATTGCGGCAGGCCCTCGACGAATTCGACGCTCAGTAAATCGTCAATGCGCCGCTCGCGGGGTTGGCTGGCAGAAATGGCCGCCATTCAGTCTTTTTGCAAGGCATCGCGGCAGATTCCGAAGGAAAACTCAGCGTCAAACGCAACGAAGCACAGCAAATGACCTGTTTTGCAACCGTAAACAACAGGAATCGCGACTGAATGGTCGCGATTCCTGCCCAATTAGCGCGCCAGCGCAGCATTAAGACTGAATCGGCGCGTTTTCTGCCAGCGCAGGCCATGTCGGGCAAAGCATTCGTTGAACGATGCACCAAGGGCAGGCCGGGCGGCAGAGCGAACGACGAACCGGGCGGCTCGCACGGCGGCGTCAAGCCCCAGCCCACCGAAGCGACAGAGCGTTACGCCAGACGGGCGCCAACCTCCTTGGCGGCCTGGGCCTTGTCGAAGTTTCCGCCGGTCGCGGCATTCAGCGCGCCCATGACTTTGCCCATGTCGCGCTTGGTTTGCGCGCCGACCTCGGCGATGGTCTTCTCAACCAGGGTCACCAACTCGTCGCCGGCAAGCTGCTTGGGCAGGTAGCCTTCCAGAATCTCGACCTGCTGCTTCAGCATAGCCGTGCGCTCGTCGTTGTTCGCGGCCTTGATGGAACCTTCCAGCGTTTCGCTCGTCTGCTTGATGACGCGCTTCAGCATGGCATCCACGTCGGCATCGGTCACCTCGCGGCGCTCGTTCACCTCGATGTTCTTGATTTCGCCATGCACCTGACGCAGAATGTCGCGACGCACGGTGTCGTGCGCCTTCATTGCAGCTTTGATTTCGTCTTTAAGCTCGTCGTATTTCATAACGGCCCCTTTCTTTTCTCTAACCGCTCGTGAGTATAGCGCGAAAAAAGCCGCAGCCCGAAAGCTGCGGCTCAAAACCATGCAGGAAGGCGGTTCGCGTGGCCCGTGCGTGGGCCTCAAGGAGAGCCCCCTGGTCCAAGTTCAGCCAAGTCCCAAGCCCGCCAAATCTAGGCCAAGAGACCGCCCCTCGCCCCACGACTTCAACCCGGGATTGCGCGGCATTAGCGAATGCGTTTGCCTCGCAAGATGACACCCGCCACATTCAAATCGGCATCGAGCAAAACCACATCGGCCACTTTGCCCGCATCCAGGCTGCCGCGCTCGCCGAACACGCCGATCGCGCGCGCGGGGTTTTCCGTCGCGGCGCGCACCGCAACCTCGAGCGGCAGGCCCATTGCTGTTGCAGCCGTCTTCATACAGCCCATGAGGTCGGTGGCGCTGCCCGCCAACGTGCCGTCATGCAGCGTCGCATGCGCGCCGCGTTTCGTCACGGCCTGACCGCCCAGCGAATATTCGCCATCGGGCATACCGGTGGCTTCCATGGAATCGCTGATCAAAATCATGCGATCGGCGCCGAACATTGAAAACGCCAGGCGCACCATAGCCGGATGAATATGCACGCCGTCGGCGATAATCTCGGGCGTGGCACCGCCCTCGAGCGCGGCGGGAATCACGCCGGGCTTGCGATGATGCAACCCCGGCATGGCGTTGTACAAATGCGTCACGTGCTTTGCACCGCGACGGAACGCCTCAGCCGCCTGGTCGTAATCGGCGCAGGTGTGTGCGACGGAAATGCGCACGTCATCGTGCATTTCGTCGATGAATTCGTATGCGCCGGGCTCTTCGGGGGCAATATCAATCAGCTTGATTTTGCCGCCCGACGCCTGCTGCAGACGGCGGAACATCGCCGCATCGCACTGCTGCACATACGCGGGGTTTTGCGCGCCAACCTTCTCGGGACTGATGAATGGGCCTTCCATATTGATGCCCACGAGCGCCGCCGCATCGTCGGCATCGACATGCTCGGCCGCGCAATGCATGATGCCAGCAAGCTTTTTCTCGGGGAACGTCATCGTAGTGCCGCACCATGCCGTAACGCCGCGACTGGCCTCGTAACGCGTGATGGCGTCGATAGACTCGTGCGTACCATCGCAAAAATCGTGGCCCACGGCGCCATGCGTATGAATGTCGACAAGGCCGGGGATGGCATACAGTCCTGCGGCATCGATAGACTCGACGTCGCCCGCGGATTCATCTGCGGACGCCGTCGCGATGCGGTCGCCCTCGATAAGCACATCGCCCTCGGCGAACTCGCCATTCTTGAATACTTTTGCGCCAGTGATTTTCAACATGCCGCGCTTCCTTTCATGATGAAGCCCAAATAGAACGGGATGGTTCCCGACAGGAACGCAGGCGGGGCGCACTTGGAATGAGGGGCAGCCACGCCCCATTTTGGCAGCCCCTTGTTTCGTTTTCGGGGAGTTCGAAATAGAGGCAGAAAGCGATTCGATGCGCGAGACGCAGCGCCTTCCGCCCAGGCCCGGCAGCGACGGCGGCCCTTTCCAAACGCCTTTGCCGCACCGCAAAAAAGAAGCGGCCCCGCAAGGCCGCTTCGCATACGGTTCACTACTCTTCGTGGCAGGTGCAACCTTCGCCATGCTCGTGGTCGTGGTCGCAGTCGCAATCGGGGTCGCCGCAGCCGCAGCCGTCATCGGCCAGGTCGCCGCACAGCGAGAACGCCGCCTCGTCCACGATGGCCACCGCGTTGGGATGGAACTGCAGAATAGACGCCGGGACCTCGGGGGTCACGGGGCCGAAGAACGCGTCGCGCACGATTTGCGCCTTGTCTTCGCCGCTCACCACAATGATAATCTGCTTGGCGGCCATAATGGTGCCGATGCCCATGGTGTACGCCTGGCGCGGCACCTCGTCGGCCGAATTGAACAGACGGCTGTTCACCTCGATGGTCGACTCGGTAAGATCGACGCAATGGGTTTCCTTCGGGAACTCTGGCGCCGGCTCGTTGAAACCGATGTGTCCGTTGTGGCCAAGGCCCAGCAGTTGCAGGTCGATGCCGCCGGCGAGCAGGATGGATGCCTCGTAGGCATCGCACGCGGCCTGGGCGTCGGGATTCGCGCCGTTGGGAACGTGAGTGTTCTCGGGGCGCACGTTCACCTTGCTGAACAGGTGTTTGTTCATGAAGTAGTGGTAGCTTTGCTCGTGGTCGTTCGGCAGACCGCGATACTCGTCCAAGTTGAACGTGGCCACGCGCGAGAAATCGACGCCCTCGGCCTCGTGACGCTTGGCGATTTCGGCATACAGGCCCTCGGGCGTGGAGCCAGTGGCCAGACCCAAAACGCAGCCGGGCTTTTCTTCAACCAAGTCGACGATCATGTCGGCGGCGGCTTCGCTCATTTCCTGGTAGTCTTTGGTCACGTATATTTGCATGGACGCGTCCTTCTCTTCGTTGTTTTTGCAACTCCCCATAATACAGGCTCGCGCGCGTTTTTCCAGATGCGGCCGCAAAGCAACAGAAGCCGCCCAGCCCGAGCAAAAACGGCCGGAATCTACAAAAATGCGCCCTTTTGGCAAAATAAGTCGATTTTGGGGCAGATTTCGCGCTCCGAAGCCACTGGCGATTCATAAAAGCCCAGGTCAGATTTTCCAGCACCGTTCCGACAGACGCCCAAAGGCACGAGCAATCGGCAAAACGGCCCCTTTCGCGCCCCAAAACAGGGATTTTTTGCCAAAAATAGCGGTTTTTGTTGCGCGGCCACCGCGTGTCGCCACGCGCAACGGCGCAGCCACCACACCGCCGCCAAACGCGATGGATATACTTGCTGGCAAACAGCCGGCTGCGCAACGGCGCAGCCCCATTGAAAGGACGCGCTATGAAAACCCTGCGCAACCACGGGACCATCGAGGCGTTTGTGTTTGATATGGACGGAACGCTGCTCGACTCACTGCCCGATTTGGTCGACGTGACCAACGAGACGCTGGCGCATTTCGGCTATCCCATCCACACCGCCGAAGAAATCCTCACCATGATCGGCAACGGCCTGCGCTCGCTTATTTTGCAGGCGCTGCCGCAGGACCTTAGCGCCGATGAAACCGAGAAGGCCATAACCTGGTGGAAAGCGCGCTACGACGAAGTGGGCAACCAGAAGACCAAGGTCTACGACGGCATGATGGACACGCTCGGCCAACTGAAAGCGCGCGGCAAAAAGCTCGCCGTGCTGTCAAACAAATACGATGGTGGCGTGCAAATTCTGACGAAGCATTACTTCGCAGACCTGATGGACTTCGCGCTGGGCGACGGCCCCGTGCCACGCAAACCCAACCCGAAGGGGTTGCTGCTTGTTGCGAAGACGCTCGGCGTGCCTATCGAACACGTCGCGTACATCGGAGATTCGGATGTTGACATGCAGGTGGCGAACAACGCCGGCGCCTATCCCATCGGATGCGTGTGGGGCTACCAGCCGCTCGATCATCTGACCAACAACGACCCTGGCGCACTCATCGACGCCCCGGCTGATTTGCTGAAGTTCGCGTAACCTTAGAGCCGGCTCCAATGGGTCACCGCCCCGAGTGGTGACCCATTCTAATAGGTGAGTCCGAATGCCCAAAGCGGCACCACATTGCCGTGGCCGAATTCGATATCGTCTTTCACGATGTAACCGCAATCGGCTTGTGCTATTTGGCTTCGACCCTTGTTCTTCCCGCTCGCCTCGAAAGTCAAGCCATTGATTTCAAAATCGGATATCTTCGATGCGGTCACCTTGTGGCGGACGCGCATTTGGTTGAAGAAAAATGTCTCGCGCACATTGCCGATATCCTCGTTGCCCTCGCTGAGATTGTACAGAATGTTGGTGTTGTCGAGGTACACCTTTTCCGTTTTGCCCAAAGCGCCAAGCCCGCCCGCGTTCGTTCGCAATTGCGCTATCATGCCGGCCTTTTCCATGTAGAGCAAATAATCCTCGATGTTGTTGCGGCTCACCTGAATTTGGCTCCCGAGACTCGTCATGTTTGGCTTGAATGGGGCGAGCGTGCTCACGATCGCCATCAGCCGCTTCAATTTGCGGCCCGTCGCTGCCGTCATGTTCGCGAATTGGGGAATGTCGATTTCAAGCGTTCTGGTAATCACCTGGCCAAGCTCTATATCGAACTGTTCATCGGCGCCGAATGGATAATATCCGCGGCGCAAATAATCTTTGAACAAAGGCAGCGGGTGCTCAACACCAGGAATGTTCGATTCATGACGAAGCACCTCGTCGAGCGAGCAGCGCGGGGCGTTGATGCCGTGGCGAATTGCCAAGTACTCCCTAAACGACATCCCCTGCATCAAGTATTTTGGAGCACGGCGGCTCAAATCGGCTTCGCCCTTCTCGATATCGAGAACCGACGACCCAGCGAAATACACATGCAGATCGGGAAGCGAGTCGAACATAAGCTTGAGTTCGCGCGACCAGCCCTCGTATTTATGAACCTCGTCAACAAAGAGGTACTTACCGCCATTTTTCGAGAATTGTTCAGCCAAATCGTAGAGCGAATGGTCGGCAAAATACATGTGTTCGGTGGAAACGTACAAGGTATCGGCGAGGGAATGGTGTTCTTTGATTCGCTGCAAAAACAGCGTAGTTTTGCCAACGCCGCGAGGCCCAACAAGGCCCAACATGCGGTTATCCCAATTGATTTCATCGTAGATATACCTATGGAATTCGTCGCTCACGCCATTCAGTTGGCGATTCATATACTCGTAAAGCCTGTCCATATGCCACCATTTCATAAAACGCACTACTTGAGTGCAATTTTAACCTAAAAACGCACTATTTGAGTGCGTTTTTCCTAGAAATCGCACTCAAATAGTGCAGCTGTAAATTGGTAGTATGCATGTATCGATATACATGCCAAAACCTCGAAACTGGCAGGAGTGTTTTTCTATGCATTTGCCGCGGTCTACTTTCGCCATGCTCGCGCTGGCTCTTGCGCTTACGTTGGGCGGATGCT
>ERZ808240.768-NODE-768-length-41279-cov-5.539322_pt1 | contig 41279 bp, 39 predicted proteins | sample MGYA00521084_ERZ808240 | MGnify/ENA primary metagenome ERZ808240 (study PRJEB31516, sample SAMN03275571) | gut metagenome | biome: mammalia-associated habitat; material: feces | host: Papio cynocephalus | place: Kenya | collected 2012-08-06 ... | reverse complement strand
AGCACCACCCCTCCCATATGTCAACAACTTTTTTCAACTTTTTTTGATTTTTTTTATTTTTTTGTTTTCCGGCGGCAAAATATTCCTGTGAAGCCGCATAAATACTAGGTTTACGCACTTTTGTTATTTGAGGAATTTTTAACGTTTTTTTGTGCTTTTTACATCATTTTACCCACATTTCATATAAAAACGGCCTATAAAAATGTCTTAATTTCATTCAAAAATTTTTAAATGAGCATAGAAAAAAAGTTAAACTGGCATATATTTTATTCGTAATTTTAAAGAACATTTTTACTTTAACTATAAATATAATTTATTCCGGATTCTGCCATTCCTGCTTTTTACTTATTATGTCCATCCTGCGTGCATACAATGTACCGGCAATTATGCAGCACATTATTATCACTGCCATAATAAGAAGTCCAAGCCACATATTGTAACCGCCCGGACTGTACATTCCGCTTCTAAGCGCCATACAATATATAGATATAACAAGCGGATTATCAGAAAATGCCCCTACAACCAGAAACGACACAACTATAATATATGAGATTGTAGGTGAAACGATAAGTCCCACAGCAATCTGGATAATGCCAAAGGTTATAGTCATTACAAGGCTCATAACCATCATACTTGCCATAAGCCCTGTCAGATTAGGATTATCAATAATAAGCTGCTTATCCATATGAAGAAGTGAATAGCATACCTCTTTCGTTGGTACAAATGTAAAACCACCCGTACATATACCTGCTATAATAATAATGACATATAACATTGCATAACACATACAGGAGGTCAAGACACACCATATGCACTTGCTAAGCCACCATTTAATACGGCTTCCAGTCCTTATAAGTATGTCCTTACCATACCCATATAGGTCTTTTATGACATAATTGCCTATAATATAGGCTATAAATATGTTAGGAAGTATATATACAGATGATATGTCAACATTATTTCTAGCACCTGCATCAAACTTCTTAACACCATCAAACATCCACATAACCATATCACCACATGTATATGTATCTATATGCCTGTTTGCCCTGCACAGCATTATAAAATGTATAATACAGGCTATATATACCACACAAAGCACCGCATATTTCTTCCACTGCTGTACTATTCCTTCTCTTATATCGTACTTTATCTGCAACATAAACATATGCATATACGTCACACCTCCCACTTACCAAGGTATATTTAAGCTGCTGTTAATCCCTATCATATCATAACATCACGACCCCAGAAATTCCTTCTTTTTAAATCTGACTAACACATTTACAAGAGCAAACACTATAATAGCAGCCAGCAACGGATATATAATATTAGTACTTATACTTAGCCCCTTCTTATAAACTCCGCCTGATATATAGTATCTTGTAAATATAACCCCGTCACACACACCTGCCTTATCAACTGTTATTAATGCTATTGATGCCAGATATCCTGTCCACTCCTTATTCGTACACCACGATACTCCGAGCATAACAATACCAGTGACAAGAAATGTTTCAAAGGTTTCCACTATGTATGATATAAGAAGTAATACAAATGAAGGCTGTTCCTCACATATCCTGCCACTCCATGCTACACAGCGGCTGTTTAATTCATTCCAGTTATAAAACCTATCCGTGAACACCAGTCCTGCTATTGTTGTCAATATGAATACATATAATGTAAAAAATACTGTTAAAATAAGCAAGTCAACAACACTTCTTTTCCATACATTACTCACACTCCCTTCGCGGATAACCTGCATTGGTCTTTGATTATACCTTTCTACAAATAATATATAAAAAAGTACAAATGGCACACAGAATGTTGACACCATATACATCACCCCTAACAGATATATATCATATATACATGGCACAGCCCCTCCGGACATAAGATTACCCTTTGAGCTAATCAAAGCAGCAATTGTCATAACCGACAGTATTATAGCCGTAAATCTGACTTCATTTATTCTCAATAAATCTACTAACCTTTTCATAATCACTTACCTCCGTTCTGACTATATTTCATCCTGGTTCCTCTATTTTTACAAGTACTGTCTTATATGATGAACAACCGCTCCTGAATGTTAATTTAAAAACCTTTTACATCTTCAAAGAGTACGGCCTTATGAACGGGATAATTAGAAAAATCTAAATATATATCCGATTTTTTAAACAGTTCTCTCCTGTCTTCTCTTACCATTCCATTGGTGATAACAAAATAAATTATTACATCCTTGCTTTCCTTCGGTTCAATATTGATATCTTCTTTTCCATCTTCAATTATCGTACCTTGATTACTATATCCTATTGGATATGCCTCTAAACCAATATACTGTCCTATCGCTTTTTCCAGATTTTCTGTTACATCACTTTCACTAGTAACATTCATACTTATAACAAAATATTCAAAGTCATCTTTTCCTTCTATGCCATACTTTTCTTTTGCCTCATCTGCTAAAATATACGAAATATCATTTACATTTATTGTAAAATTTCTATATTCAAGACTTTCTCCAATATGATATATCTCTTGCACCGCTTTAGGAAATCTTTTATTTACATCAATAAAATTAACAGCCCATATTATGACTACTGCAATCAATATTATTATGCCGCCTGCTAATTTTATCATCTTCTTTTTATTATAATGTGTCATTCTTAACACCTCTCCACAAATAAAATACAACATCAAATGCAATAATAATTAAAATAAATAGCACATAACTCTGCCAGTAATTAGGTAATAGCTGTTCAATACTAAGCAGCTTATATGCAGCCATTCCTCTTAATGCTCTGTTAGATGACCAGTTCGTAACAGCATTAAGGAATTCACATAGTACTATAGGAAACAGCAGCACTATAAAACTGTTATTAACCCACTGGGATATCACCAGAGATATTGTTGCAAGTAATCCAGCGCATATATATTGAAGAATTAAATACATAAAATAATATACATATGGATGTGAATACCATATGTATGACCACATTCCATTGGCATTACAGCTAATAGTTCCATTAATACCTATAATTGACGGAAGAACTGCCGATGTTGCTATAAGATTTAGCAGAAGCGGAATTGTTGCGACAAAACCACCTGTTAAAAATACTGCAATAAGCTTAGCAAGCAGATAATTAATCTTTTTGGTTCTGACATAATAATTTCTGACTATTCCTTTTTTATTATCCGTATAGAATGTAACTGCATATGGTATTACCGCCAGCAATGGTATCAGCCTTATATACAATGTATAATACATATTATACCAGCCTCCTATCCATGTATTATGCACATTGACCGGTATAGCAAGACTCATTGGAACATAATATTCCAAAGGATTATCAGCCGCAGGTATAACCTGTATAACGAACTGCAATACACATATAATCATCCCTATAGCCAGAGCAACTTTAAGTGCAGTGCCCCTAAACGCCCTTTCCATTTCTATTTTAAGCATCTGTTTCATACTTCTTCCACCTTAATATCATCTATTTTAATTTTAATAAACTAATGGCAGTCATACTAACTATGTAAGTACAACTGCCATAACCTGTTAATCTGTATCCATGATGTTTAATTGCAGCAATGCCTTATTAGCTGCTAATCCCTCTTTTACATTCACACCACTGACCTCAGCAAATGAAGTTGTCATATAAATATTATTAAATGACGAACCACCTGTTTTAATATCTACGTATGTCCAATTGCCATTATCATTTAACCTCACGCCACTATCAATCCACTCTGTTTCTACAAAGAATATTAAAACAATCTCTCTTTCTTCATGCGGTTGTAATGTAACCTTATCGGATGACTTATATTTCCATCCATCTGGTACATCTGTATATGCAAATCTTCCTTCTAATCTCTGATATTGAAATGTACCATCTTCTTTTATATCACGCAGGTCATATAACATAAAAGCTGCTGGGCTTAATATATAGCTATCATTATCATTATTAGTTACTCCAAGCTTAACGCATACCGCTTTTCTTTTTATTCCTCTTTCACTTTCTGTAATACTGCCATCCTCAGCGATAAAATCATTATTATCCTTGTATAAGGCATAATTCACTAAATTATTATATGCATTCTCTGATGTTAATTGCTTCAATGCACTTATATTGTCACATGCCAGCACATCGTCTACACGCAATGTTAAAGTGTCCTTATCATTACCTTGTAATGTTACTGTAACTGCATTACCCTGCTCTATAAGTTCGGGTACATCATTAACACATTCCTTATAACCTTCTGATTTAATGCTTTTCTTATATTTATCAGAGTCAGAACTTTGTGTAGCAGCATCCTGCATACTATCACTCTCATCCATCATTGAATATATATCATCAACACTCTTCTTTCCACAGCCAGTTATGGCTATTGTCAATGAAGCCATCAGCAGTATTATGATTTTTTTCATATATATACCTCACCTTTTTGTGCTACTCGAAGACTAGATAGAGTCGGGACTCCATAAACCTCCATAATAGACGGCATCATAAGCCTTAAGGTCACCTTTTATATAGGCATAATTTTTGCCATCTTCTTTTATATAATTTATCATTTTACACACGGTACCATAATATATAGAGTATCCATTACTCTTACATTCACTTCCATCTCTACCATAACTATCGCATCCATAAGCGTAAGCATTAAAACCACAATCATCGCCTTCGTTTTGTGTACAATAAATATATACTGAGCTTGTATCCTCTTTGGCCCTGACTCCAGTTTCACATGTATTACCGTATTCAAAACTAAACTCAAATTTTGTATCAGTATAGTTACTTGCATATGCTGTAACTCCCTGTACACCTGCAATACTAACCATCACAGCAAATAATCCTGTAATAATCTTACTTGATAATTTTCTGTTTATCATTCTAAGTACCTCCATAATTTAAAATTGTTATATAGAATTCCGCCGGCGAATTACTATGTAATGCATTATAACACATTAATTTTACGATATTTTGCAAATGTAAAAAGTTGTATCTGTTGATGTAATATTTTGCAAGTTTGTTATTATTTTAACAATATTATGGCTAAATTATTGCTTTTCTTTTCTCATTCTGGTACATTTTTACCTAAAGCCCTTTTATATCTTCAAGCAGCACTGCCTTATGAACGGGATACTCATAAAAATCTATTTTGCCCTAATTAATTACATCATCATAATTATATAGAGTCCGGACTCCACAAACCTCCATAATAAACAATACCATAAGTTTTAAGGTCACCTTTTATGTAGGCATAATCTTTGCCATCTTCTCTTATATAATTTATCATTTTACGTTTAGTACCATAATATATAGAATATCTGTTACTCTTACATTCGCTTCCAGCTTTATCATAATTATCGCATCCATAAGCATAGCCATTAAAACCACAATCATCGCCTTCATATTCTGTACAATAAATATATACTGAGCTTGTATCCTCTTTAGCTCTGACTTCAGTTTCACAAGATTTATTAAAATATTCAAATTCAAACTCAAATTTTGTATCACTATAGTTACTTGCATATGCCGTAACTCCCTGTACACCTGCAACACCAACCATCACAGCAAATAATCCTGTAATAATCTTACTTGATAACTTTCTGTTTATCATCTTAAGTACCTCCTCGTATTTAAATGATTGTTATATAGAATTCTGCCGACAAATTACTATGTGATGCATTATAACACATTAATTTTACGATATTTTCCAAATGTAAAAAGTTGTATCCGTTGATGTAATATTTTGCAAGCTTGTTATTATTTTAACAATGTTGTGGTGAAATTATTGCTTATATTTCTATTGTTATCTCCGTTCGATACACATTATCCGTTATTTTTTCACTATATGTACCTTCATACTTATTTACAAGGCGGCGCACATTATTAATGCCTCTTCCATGGTCTATATAGTATGATATTGGCTTCTTTACTTTATTTTTTATATAGTTATTCTCAATTACAATTATAAGTCTTCCTATACTCTGCGTTATAATTATATGTACGTAACCACCCTTTTCGACAGCTTTAGCTCCCCTGATACTGTTATCAAGAAGATTGCCTATTATAACTCCCATATCTCCCATATCTATATCGAGCTGTTCAGATACCTCTGCTTCACATTTAAGCTCTATATCAGCATCCAGACCATCCAGCTTATATGTAAGTATATTATTGATAAGAAGATTGTTACAGTATATTTTTCCTTTAACACTGTCTACACTTCCTATCATACTATCAAGATACTCAAGTACTGTATCGCTGTCATTCTGTGATACAACAGCTCTGAGCGTATTAAGACGGTTCTTCATATCATGTCTTATATTTCTTAGTTCTTCCTGACCTGCTTTTATATTGTCATATATCTTGCGGTTAGTTTCACGCTCCCTTTCCAGCATAATAAGTTCATAGCTATATCTGTTGCTTCTCTCTATTGCATTAGTAAATATTACGATAATATTCATAAAAAACCATAATATTACAAGTATTACTGTTATACTATGTCGTATCTGGACATATTCATATCCGATACGGCTGACCAGCACGATTAGCATTGTAACCGACAATGATGTAAATGTTATGGCTGTTCCTCCTATTTTCCCAAATTCTACCCCTATATATTTTTTATATACATTTACAAGTATAATAAATATTATTTTTATCATTATTATACACATTATCTCACTTTTTATATCTGCATAATGTTTCTCTATTCTTGTAAAAGAATATGTTTCAAGGAAAAATCTCACAACAATATTAGTGCTTATCATCATTCCTATATAATAAGCTATATCCGTAATATTTCTGTATATCTCTACTGTTTTGTCCCGTGTAAGCAGCATAACAGGCGCAAGAATTATATACATTCCACTTCTGTTGTAATATAAGAATGTGCAGTTACATATAATATCTATGATTATAACTGCAACTGCACTGATATAATTTATACTGTTATATTCTCTTTTTCTCCCCGCATATCTTTTATACTCCATATATATAATGTAATCCAGAATTCCCATAAATATATCTAATATATATGTATCGTATATCATACTAATCCTCTTTTCTGCGCATGTTTTTTGCGCATAACAAGTTGTGCCTTTACTCTACCAGAGTCTTCTGCTTCTGCCTCTTTCTGATGTTATGTACCGTGTATAGTCACTTATTATATTATTGTACATACCTCTTCCCATACTCAGATGTATTTCTTCTTCCCCTATTGCTCTTTTGCATATCACTTCTGTTTTATGTATATTGCATACATATCTGTAATTTACTATACAGCCACTTCTTGGTCTTCCAAATATAAGCTCTGGCAGTTCACTATATATCTCCTTAACTATCCCATAGAAGCAGTATTCGTTATCTGATGTGACTATTTTAACACGTCTTGCATTAGACTCAATATATACTATATCATCATAATATATACTTATTATTTCTCTTTTATAGCTGAACACCAGCTTTTCCTCATTCTCATACATCATCTCTTCAAGCTGTGTCACTATCTTATCGGTCTTCTCTTTCGTAACTGGCTTTATCAGATAATTAAATGCATGCACATCAAAAGCCTCATGCATATAACCAGTATGGCTTGTTGTAAATACTATCATTGCATTTTTATTTTTTGACTTTATATATCTTGCAAGCTCAACACCATTATCTTTGCCAAGCTCTATATCAAGAAAATAGGCATCATATTTTATAATATCATTCTCTATTTTTTTAATATCATCCACACTGAAATATATGTCTATATCATACTTTGTCTGTGTTTTTTTTAGCCGTTCCTTAAGATAATTCTCCAGTTGTCCAGCCTGTATCCTGTCATCCTCGCATATTGCCACCTTCATCTTACAGTTCCCCTTTCTATTTCCTGATACACATATAAAACATTTTCATTATACAAGAATAATCTTCATTATAAGGTTATTATTATACACGAACTCAAGGAAGCTGTTAGAATGTATCTGTGCAAGTATATCTGCTGCCCACGAGCTGTTTCCTGCTGCTGTCACGATAGTGAATACAAGCCATACAACTATAAGTCCTTCCACAATGCCCGCAAGCATTCCCAGAAGCCTGTCTGCCTGGTGTATAACCGGAAGCCTGCTTATGATTCCGGTTACTGCGGTAAGAAGCTTAAGCACTGTATACAGTACTATGAATACAACACAGTAGCTGACAGCATTTACTATAATCAGTGTCATCTGTGCTGCAAATATCTTTGAGGCTATATCTTTTAATGTAGATGCAGCCGAATCTCCTGCCACTTCTACAAGCGCTGATGTCACTGACTTTGACATACTATTAGTAAGACTTTCTGGAAGATTCATGCGCTCACTTATCACTGCGACCTTTTCTTCTATATCATCTACATATGATGACACACCTGACTCAATAAGCTTGGAATCATCCTCGCCATAGCTTTTTCCATCCCTTGATACATTTTCATATATGCTTTTTTCTATCTTGTCATCCCACTGTGTGTTGTTTCTTATATATTCACTAAGCACAGGGGATGCAAATGTTGTAACTGCTATGGTTACTATCATGGCTGCAAGCGAAACCGCTATCCTTATAACACCCTTTCTCATTCCAGCTAATGCAAATATACATAGAACTGCCAATACCGCTATCAAAACCATAATATCTGTTCTCCGTTTCTTTACTTATGGTTACTGTTCACAGCTATGCAGCACCCACTGCATATTGCTGTTCTTTAACAGTAACTTAACATCCTACTTAAGCTTTATATTCTGTATATACTTGGCACTTATAAGCACATACTCCCCTCTTGTGCCTATAGGTATAACCTTGCTTGCCGGCATATCGAAGCTCATGCTGGCTATATTCTTACCGCTAAGGTTGTATACAGACAGTGTCGTTGAGTTATTCATCACCACGCTCTTCTTATCAAATGCAATATTCTCAACCTGTGTTCCAAACTGTGCCTCACACACCTTGCCGCCGGATGTGTTGTATACAAGCATTTTATAAAGCTCACCTGATGCTGAGTTATCTACTATAACGCCTATATAATTCTCCGAGAAAAACACTCTGCTTATTGCACTGTCTATGCTTATTTCCTTCTCCAGGCTTGGATATTCTTTTATCTTATATATGCTTATAACATTCTCACCTACTGCTACTGCTATGTTGTTACTAAGAAACTGCACATCTCCTACAAGTGTATCATTGTAATGGTTGAATCCACCGACCACTCGCTCTGTTTCATTCTGTCCGACCTCTGAGAAATTGTAGAATACAACATTGGTCTTAATATCTTCACCGCTTACATATACGTATGAGGCTATAAGCTTGGTTGCATCGTTGGATATGCTTACATCCAGAGGATATCCGTCACCCGATACTGTTGTCTTGATACTGTATATTTTAGTTCCTTCCTTGGAATACATATTGATATAGTTAGCTTCGTTATCTTCAAGAACTGCCACAACCGCACCATTGGATGCAACTTCTATCTGTGATATGACAAGTGAGGTATCTATCTTTCCAAGAAGCCCTGTCTTGTTAAATACATATACTGTGTTTCCGTTGATATCACCTACTGCTACACAGTCCTCACACATCTTTACCTGTGGCTTCTGCATGGAATATGTCTGGTTCCATATAGCTTTTCCCTTATCTGTATAGTATGACACGCCATCATTGCTGTACTTGATGTATCCTCCCTGATAAGCTATATACTGTGAAGTTGCAGTATCCTCCCTGTTTATCGAACCAGTCACACTATAAGACGTATATGAATATCCATCTAAAAGGTGCATAGCAAGCACAACTGCTCCTGCTATAAGTGCTATAACAAGCGCTATAAGCAGTCCCATCCTTATCCTGTGTCTTACTATGCGTCTCCTTACTTCCTCATAATCAGCTTCTTCAGTAACTGCTGACTGTTCTATGTTTTTGTTAATGCTTCCTACTGTATTGCCATCTGTATTTAACTTAATTACTTTCCTTACAGGAGCGTTCTTATCTCCTGTGAATCTTGAACCACCTGATATTATGTCAGCCATTATTTATCCCTCATTCTGCAGGTATTCTGCCATTTTTATCTGATATATTAATAATTAGTATTTTATAATATAAGGACTGCATGAATTGCATGCCAATGTAACAATCCTGATACATAGCTGAGTGGCAAAGTTTCCTTTTGACACTCACATCATTTTATAAATAAAATACTGATTTTAATTATACATAATACACATAAATATTCAAGAAAGTTTATCCTAATGTTAACGTCCTGATTCCAGGATTTTTTATTCTAATCCTTTATATCCCAACCTGTTTCAACCCATTATATTCCAACCTGTTTTTACTGTTTACGTTTTACAGTTATATTACAAAGCTTTATTTAATCCGGCAGCTTTATCTCCTGTCCTATATATAACACGTTACTATCGCTTAATCCGTTATACCTCATAACCTCCTGATATTTAGTTGTAGTTCCATAATGACGTTTGCATATACCCATAAGTGTATCACCTGATTTTACTGTGTATGTACTGTAGCTGTCCGGCTTTGCACTATTGGCTGCTGGTGATACTCCATCATCATTATCATCATCAGAACCCTGTCCACCACTCACTACGGACTGTTGCGTTGTTGTAGCTGTTTCTGATGTTTCCTGCGTTGCAACAGAATCCGACACAGTTTCTGTTGCATGATTTAATGTTTCGGCGCCTGTGGTATCAGAGTTATCTGTATTATGTGATGTACCTGAATTATGTTCAGCTGGTGTTTTATCTGCCATGCTGTTTTCATCAAGAGGATACACATCCCCTGACAGCTTGTTTACCTTTATAGCATTTCCCTCATCAACATTATCTTCTGATGAATTGACATTCTGTGCTGATTTATCATTGCTATTCTGTCCTCCTGTGCTTCCTTCAAGCTGGTTCATCAGGTTATTAACCGACTGGTTAAGATGCTTCATTCTCTCATAATTATTCATAAGATTAATTCCAATAACTATGATTACAACCACAAGGAAAGCACTTACACCATACATGAAACTTCCGCTTTTCCTCTGCTCCTTTAGTTCTTCCTTTTCCCTTATTATATTCCTGATATTCTTTACAACCCTGTCACCTGTTGTATCCTCACACGACTTTTTTTCACTGCGCTCAAGCATATATTCCTGCATCTCATAGTTTCGTTCATAGAAGCACACATATCCCTTCTGCCTTTTTAACGCTCCTTTTTCATACAGATAAAAATGTTCTTCCTTCTCAACCGTATCAACAAGGTATAATGTCTTCATATTTCCTGCAAAGTTATCAAGATGAAGCTTTTTTAGTCTTGCCATACGTTCATCTGTTACCTCCGGCACTACAGCAAACCATCCCACAACCGAAAGATCAGGAAAATATTTTTCTGTATCCGAGTATATTTTATTCCATACATTTTCATTAAAGTATATCCCTGTATCTGATGTGTCGCCTAAAGCCGCCTTTATTACGCCTTTTACAAACACACATTTTTCGTTTTCTTCCTTCGCCAGTTCCCCCAGCAGAACCCCTGCCTGTTCTTCTTCCGGGTTGTTATACGCAATAGAGTTAATATATGTAAACGCGTAATCCTCTATGTATATCTTCTTATCTGAGCTGACATCACCTATCTGCTTGATATTCTTAGGTCTTCTTATACATGTTTTATTATCTTTGGGATTTTTTTCTGATTTATCTGAATCATCTTTGTTACATATTATCTCTATCATGTCCTCCTCCATTCTGCTTTAACAGACAGGTTCTATAGCTTAGCTGTCTGTAACATCATTTATATTAATACATCATGGGTAAAAGGCTTTACGCCCATGGCTGATGTCAAGTTTTCATCCCGTAAACACAGGGATGTCCACTTATAATGCTTGAATAATATCATTAAACGTTTGTGAATTTTATCAGAAAATGTCGGAGAAAAATATATTTTTAAATAGGGGAATATTTTATGTGTTTTTGAATAAAATGATGTTATCAGTCTTATCATACAGACATGACTGTTAAATATCATTATAAAATGAACATAGTACGAAAAACATTATCGATTTGATATCTGATTTTTCATACACGGGATTTGTGTCTGCGCACACTTGATACAAACCCGATATACACAAAAAATGTGCGCAGAAATGGGGATTATTATGCGCTATTATTACGATTCTTCAAGTAACGATGCCGCTTTTCTGTTAAGTGAAAAGTTAAAGTACATAATAAAAACTTCTAAGGATTGCAAACAGGAAACTATTATATTATGTGTTGGAAGTGACCGTTCTACTGGCGACAGTCTTGGTCCCATTGTAGGGTACAAGCTTAAGAAAAGTATGCAGTGTGGCTTCTATGTGTATGGTGATCTTACACACCCTGTCCATGCCGCTAATCTTTCAAGATATATGGAATGTATCAACCAGACATTTACCAACCCCTACATCATCGCAATCGATGCTTCTCTTGGCCGTAAAGATCACGTTGGACTTATCACTCTTGGAGCTGGTCCCCTTCGCCCTGGTCTTGGGGTTAAAAAAAAGCTGCCTGAAGTGGGGGATGTCCACATCACTGGAATCGTAAACGAATCCAGTAATGAAAACCACTCCACACTCCAGACAACCCGTCTGTGTGTTATTATGCAGATTGCCGATGTCATCACAAGTGCATTCGGGATGCTTCAGACTGACTAATCTGATAATACTGCAATTAATCAGTTCTAATGCTGGTTTTTATATTCTGCGACTGCCTGTGCTATAGTTGTACAGGCTCCGCTCTTCATAATATTATACAGCTCTGCAAGTTTTTCTTTATCTACGAATTCCTTGCCAAGATATGCTTCATAATTAGATGATATATATATACGCTGCTGCTTTATCAGATCATCAAGCTTTGTATATTCATCTTTTTTCTTTGTAAGCTCATTTTTCATAAGTTCAAGCTTATCTACATATCTTCCCTGTATCTCCTCTAAGATATCTGGTTTTACTGTCTCTTCGAACTCTTTAAGTGCACCTTGTTTTTCATTTTCCGTCTTTTCTATGTTATCATGAATGTCATTAATCTTGTGATCAAAGCTTTCAAGTCCATATAGAGAATCATTATCATCTTTCTTTATGGAATGACGGATCTTCTTAATAATATTTTTATTATTTCTTATTCTGTACTTGGTATCCCTTGCAGCTATTATAGTATTATAGTGTGGCATGATGAGGTTAATATACACACATCTGCTTACTATAAGGAATAGTATTGCAACCACAGCCGTGTATACGACAGAAACCCATACTGGTACGAAAGGAAGAATATAAAGCAATGCTGGAATTCCCGCACACATTATAAGCATAAAAAGAATATATACAAGCACATCCTTTACCTTGCGTGACAAAAATACCGCAAGAAAGAATGTATTGTTTGTAATCTTTGGAATATTTTCCTGTATAAATGCTTTCTCTATCTGTGAAGAAAGCTCTTTATTCTCCTGCCTTAAAGATGCAGTTTCTGTCTGGATTCTCTCCTTCATTCCCTGCTGTTTTGCCTTATCTCTGTCTGCCTGTACCTGTTTTATCTTATCTTTATCACAGGCTATTGCCTTATCATATCCGGCACAAATAGAATCAGTGCTTTCTTTAATTCTGGCTGATATTTCTTCCTGCATGGCCTTTGTCGTGTTATCAGTCTCTTTAGTTATATCTTTAATGCTTGCAGATATGTGTTCAAGTCTTTCCTGATTATCCTCATACTCGTTAATATCGGATAAAATCTGCTCTAAAACACTCTGGTCTGCACTTAGTATATTCTGTTCTGCCATTGTCTACTCCTGTGTTATCTATCCATAATATATCTTAACATGTCTTTTGACACTGGTATCATATAACGTAAGAATGAAAGGTCAAAAAGCCGTTTATGCCTGCATAAAACTTTTGATTTTCAGACCCACCTGACACCATCATATATAAATACATAACATATAACCGCTGGCTGCAGTCTGAAATTAATATTCGGACTGTAACCAGCACTTATTTTAATTATCATTTATTAATTACTTGTTGTTTCTATAATAATTGATAAGACATCCATCAAGAATAATCTGGCGTTCATCATCTGTAAGTTCATCCATCTTAAGTGTGAATTCCTTCATATCCTTGTTAACAACATACGCTTTCATAGATGTTGCCTTGTTCTTAACAGCCTCTGTTATCTCAGGTATGAATATATAGTCACCATTGGCAAAAGGAAGTTCACCCTTATCTACTATAAATGGAAGCATACCCCAGTTGATAAGATTAGAGCGGTATCTCTTGGTAGCATATTCGTTAGCTATGTTAGCCCATCCACCAAGTACCTTCTGACATGAAGCTGCCTGCTCCCTGGCTGAACCATCACCTGGTTTAACTGCGAATATTGTACTTCCTACACCAACATTTTCCTTACTTACATCATAAGTTTCCTTAATCTTATGCATAATATCTCTTAACTCTGGAAGTGCCTCACCCATACATTCACCGGCTTCTCTTGCCTTTTCTGCCTTCTGCACTTCCTTGGCACGTCCAACATATGCTGGATCCTTTCTTGAAAGTGCAAACTCAGCAAGTCCTAAAGGATTAGAACGGAATGATGATGTTTCACCTGATGGAATAAGTTCGTCTGTTGTTGTTACAGGGTCATGTATCTCTGAAACAACCTTTATTATAAGATTTTCTGGAAGTGCAACCATCTCTGGCCAGTCCTTGATGTTAGGACCAAACTGGATTTCCTGGTCAGGATCTGCTACTCCCTTGCTGTCAAACACTCTGTTAGCATATATGTTGCTGTCAAAATGATATGTTGGGCCTGTAAACTCAACATCACAATCTGTAGCTGCTGTAAGGAAGCCCTTATTAGCTGCTGTAGCTGCGATAGACCTTGCATCCATAAGTGCAACTGATGATATCTGTCCATTCTGCAGCTTAGAACCTTCTCTGTTAGGGAAGTTTCTTGTAGAATGTCTGATTGAAAATGCGTTGTTAGCAGGTGTATCACCAGCACCAAAGCATGGTCCACAGAACGCAGTCTTAACGATAGCACCTGTTTCCATAAGATCTGCAAGTCTTCCGTTTCTTGCAAGCTCCATATATATAGGTGTACTTGCAGGATATACACTGAGTGTGAACTCATCAGCACCGATAGAGTGTCCTCTTAATATATCAGCTGCTGCGCATATATTCTCGAATCCACCACCAGCACAACCAGCGATGATTCCCTGATCTACATATAACCTGCCATCTTTAATCTTGTTAGTAAGCTTAAAGTCTACCTGTCCATCAAGACTTACAAGCGCTTTCTTTTCTACATCATGAAGAATATCAACAAGGTTGGCATTGAGTTCATCAATAGTATATGTATTGCTTGGGTGGAATGGCATAGCTATCATAGGCTTAATCTTGCTAAGGTCAACGTATACAACACCATCATAGTAAGCAACAGATCCAGGATTGAGTTCCTTATAGCTTTCACTTCTTCCATGGATATCATAAAACTCCTTAATCTTATCATCTGTTCTCCAGATAGATGAAAGACATGTAGTTTCTGTTGTCATAACATCCACACCGATTCTGAAATCAGCGCTTAAGCTTGAAACACCTGGTCCTACGAACTCCATAACCTTATTCTTAACATATCCGTTAGCAAATACCTCTCCAATTATGGCAAGTGCCACATCCTGAGGACCTACACCCTTCATAGGCTCACCTGTCATATATATGGCAACTACACCAGGCATATTGATATCATATGTCTTGTTAAGAAGCTGCTTAACAAGCTCAGGACCACCTTCACCCATAGCCATTGTACCAAGGGCACCGTAACGTGTATGGCTGTCTGAACCAAGAATCATCTTTCCACCCTCAGCAAGCATCTCTCTTGCAAACTGGTGGATAACTGCCTGATGAGGTGGTACATAGATTCCACCATACTTCTTTGCACAGGTTAGACCAAACATATGGTCATCTTCGTTGATAGTTCCACCTACTGCACATAAGCTGTTGTGGCAGTTAGTAAGTACATAAGGAATAGGGAACTTCTCAAGTCCTGAAGCTCTTGCTGTCTGTATAATACCTACAAATGTAATATCATGCGAAGTCATCTTATCAAACTTAATCTTAAGCTTATCCATATTACCAGAAGTGTTATGATTCTCTAATATGCCATAAGCTATAGTATTCTTAGCTGCCTCTTCCTTAGTTATATTCTTACCTGTCTTAGCAGCAACTTCCTGCGCCGCTGTCTGGCTATCCTCAACTACTTCCGTTCCGTTAATGAGGTATGCTCCACCTTTGCTTAACTTAATCATCGCAAACTCTTTTCCTTTCCCGTTTTAATAATATACTTTCTGGTATCTGACTTTCCAGATTTAGAATTTCTGAAATTAATCAAAATATCAAAAAACCTTCTATTAATCTTCAAGATATTTAGAAACCTTATTCTTAATATCCTCTATAACCGAAGCATCTGCCTCGTTCTGCTTCCATGTTACGTTTACCGTATCATTCTTGTATCTTGGAATAATATGCATATGGAAGTGGAATACTGTCTGCCCTGCTGCTTCTCCATTATTCTGGACTATGTTAAGTCCATCAAAATCAAGCGCTTTTCTGTATGCCTTAGACAGTTTAACAGCAACCTTGAACACATGTGCAGCCGTTTCATCATCCATTGAATATATATCATCATAATGATTCTTCGGTAATATAAGTATATGCCCCGGTGCTGCCGGACTCGCATCAAATATAACCTTAACTACATCATCTTCATATATTGAATTGGTTGGTATGTCTCCATTAGCCAGTTTACAAAAAATACAATCATCTTTTTTCATAAACTCTTTCTTCCTCCTTATACATCATTTACTTATTTCATATTTAAGTATATACTCGTATAATAACTTAAAGCAAGGCTGATTACAACATTTTTGCTGATAATTATTCAATAATTATTCAAATGTATGTATAATTAATTATGCACCATCAATATTAAAATGTAACTGTCAAAAGTATAAAAAGTCGTTTCTGCTTGCAGAAAAAGACTTTTTTACTTGTGACACGCTAAACACCGAAAACGTAATAAAATGTCGTGAATACGGCATTTTATGAAAGTTTGAGGTGTTTAAGGATTGCGTGAATTGCATAGCAATGTAGCAATCCTGATACATCAGTGAGTGGCAAAATTCACTTTTGACACTCACATCACATTATATATTGTAATGAGTGCAAAGGAAACGGGTAATTATGATGTAGCAATTATGTTAACGTTATGTGTCTGTACGTGCCTGGCACAAAGCCGTTATCTGCAATGGCACGTAGAAATGAGGGGCTATATGTTTAACAAAGAGGAGTATGATACAATTGCATCAATATGTAATAAAAACGATGAACTATCACGCGTATTATCTGACTTAAGAGAAACTTCTTTAGATGAATTATCTGTTGTCTCACACGAAATCAAGAATTATGCAGCATATCTTAAAACTTCTTACCAGTTTATTTCACGTAAAAATTCCGAGCTAAATGATAATAAATTCTGGAACAATATGGGGACAACTATTGACGAACTTGTCGAATACATGAACCGGACTTCTTTATACCGCTACAGCTTTAAGGATAGCGAAACTGTTAAATGCAGTGTAAGTGATATCCTTGAACGCATCTCAAAACATATTGATAAAAAATATAGTGCTATAGATTGTTGTAAGAAAGATTATTGTAATAAGGATTATGACGAAAAAAAATATGATGAGAAAAATTATACCAGCGACAGAAATAGCAGCAACATCCTGCTAAAAACCGAGCTTATAAATACAGATGAGAACGCAGTATTCTACATATCCTCCCATCTTCTCACACTTGGCATCAACGAACTTATAGATAATGCCTGCGAAGCTGCTATAGATAATATCTGTGAGACTGCCGCAAATAATGTATATGAGACTGCCATAAATAATGTATGTGGGACTTCTGACCATATACAACTGCTTATACGCGTAAGTAACCATAATAATACGATTATTATATCGATAATGAACCAGTCAGACAATGAACCAGACTATTCACTGTTAGTCAGTGGCAAAGATTGTAGCAAAGATGATAATTTATCGATAGAAAGCAACTCTGGTTATGATAAGATTGGAAATGATAATTCCAATACATACAACTATGACTTAAGAAAACTTTGTACACCATTCTTTACAACGAAAGAAAACCACACAGGTCTTGGATTATCAAGTGTCTATCAGATGTGCATATTAAGCGGTACCAGCTTCAATATGACTTATAACAGTTATTCACATATGACAACGACAAGTATTACCTTGAAAAAAGCTTAAAAAACTTAATTTAAAGAACCTGATGTATTAATGTATTGATATATTGTGCTATTGCTATCAAAAATAAACATGCATGTATACATCAGGTCTTTTTGTAATAATTCCAAGCTAATATATATATATTTATACTTATCTATAAACACATCCAGAATGCTTAAGCATAAAATTTCATTTTATACCCACAAAAGTCTTCTACTCTCCGAAATCAAATATCTCATCCAGCATTCTGAGTGTCCTGAAATTACCCTTTGCTGTCATATCACCGGTCATGAATGCCCTATGAAATGTAATTCTTCCCTGAACTATATTATCAAATGTTTCCTTTGACATCTTACCTATGACATCTGCCGCCATATCCTCTCCAAAGGCTACATTAAGCTGATCACCTGCAACATCGACAACAATATTTTTATCCTTGTCGCTTATCATAAACATATATCTGCCATTATAACTAAGCTCTGGTTTAAAGTGATTTCTAAATACACTTAGATAATAATCATCGCCTCCGTTAGCCTGGTCATTCATGAGTTCCTTATATATACTTGCAAGTGACTCTATATCTTCCTTCTGTGTCTTAACGAATTCATCATCAGAAGCATACTCTGACAGCTGTTCGCTCTCCTGTGGTGTAAAGTTTACCACTTCCTTTATAACATTCTTTCTTATTGTCTGGCTGCTTGAAGGAAGTCTCTTAACCTTCTTTGATATAGTCCTGTATATATTCTCAGCATACTTTTCTATAATATCCTTGTACTCCTGGTTGAATTCAAAATCAGTTGTATCATCAACATATGCGCTAAGTGAACTTCCTACAACACCACCTATTATTTCCCATGAGTTACAGAGTGCTGTTACAACCTCTCTCTCACCATATGCCCTTGACATTACAACCGGAAACATATATGTAGATGCGGCCTTATTCTTATCTGCATATAACCAGCATGAATCAAGAAGTGTCTGCATGTATCCACCCATGCCAACCCACTCTACTGTTGTAGCAAATATAACACCATCTGCATCCGCTACCGACTGTGATAATGTTGTTATTGTGTTCTTCATCTCATACAGATTATATCTTGTAACAGTTACATTCAGTTCTTCTAACACTTCCTGTATTCTGTTTATCACAACTATTGTTGGATCATCAACCATTCCGCGTCCACCATAATATATATTAATATTCATAAAATAGTCCTCCATATACTGATTTTGCCAGTAAATTAAATTGTATCATATGAAAATGGATTTGGCGATATACTGGTACATATATTTATTTATTCTTTATACTAAGCTTTTCCTTTGCCTTATTGTATTCATCTTCTGAGTACTTTGTTAATATTTGTTCTTTTGTTATGCCAAACTCAAGCATAGAAACTATTGCTTCTATTCTTTCTTCCATTTTTCCTTCCATCTTCCCTGCATTCTGCAGTTTTTTCAAAGCATTACACATATTAACTCCCTTTTCATAATCCATTGGCTGAATTCCCATCATAATATATGCATCTTTTATTATATCAATATTCATACATAATACAACTTTCCTTCAATCCACTATTTTTTCAATAAAACAACTAGCTAAGATATGCTCACCTTAAAATTATAAGATGCCACCCTTAATATATCCCCATCCGCTATACGTGTTTTATTATGCATATCTATTCTCTCATCATTTATATATGTTCCATTGGTAGAATTCATATCTTCTATGTAAAACTTATCATCATCCTGAAGCAGACAAGCATGCATTTTACTTATAACTGGTGAATCTATGAATATATCTGCACTTCCCTCAAGGCTTCCTATTGTACATGGATATTTCGACAGTTCTATGCTTTCTAATGGCTGCTCATATGTATCTCCTTTTTTCAGATATAGCTGTTTATCCTTATTGTCCAGCAGACTAAGTGTAAGTTTATTATCTTTTAACATCTTAAGATAATCGCTTAACAGCATTGTATGATTAACCATCGTCTTTTGTTCTTCTTCATCCTTCATCACCTTTGCTGTTACCATATTACTGTATACTGTTTTTTCTGAATCATCATTTTTTCTGTCATATTGTGGTTCTGATGCATTTCTATCTCTGTCTGTATAATTATTCATCTTATTGTTACTATGTATGATATCCGAATAATTATCTGCATGAATATTGCCCTGATAATCTATTTCATTATCTTCATCAGCCTTATTGTTATGCAATCTATATGGCATAAGTTCGTCTTCCGTCACTTTATCTTCACTTGTAAGTTCACCTATAATATCCGCCACTTTGTGGGATATATAGAATATAAACATACCTGATATTATACATATTACCGATGTTATCGTATTGAGCTTAACTGGCGCATATTTCCTGAAAAACATACTTAGGACTGCATTTAACACCACAACAACTGCAATTGCTTTCATAGCAAACCTTACTGTTTTATTAGTTTTCTTTTCACTATCGCCTTCAATTCTCTCAGGCATAACATCTTTAATAATTCTGTCACTATGCTGATTATTTTGTTTTAAATTATGATAATGGTTTCTTTTATTATTATCCTGATTTTTTAAACCATTATTATTAATTTCCCCGGCACTCATTTTTTTATTTATACTATCATTCTTTCCCCTGTTATCCAGATTCTTATGTATACCCTCTCTGATTCTCCTATTATCTGACTTTCTCGAATTTACATCATGAGTTATTCCCGCTGCATCCTGATATGCAGAATCAGCACAATTATAATCATCATAATGAGTCCTGTTATCACATGTCATATCATTTGTCGGCATTTCATTACCCACAATATCTTTATTTTCACTGACAATATGCGGCTTTTCTTCATCACTGAAAAAATCCATCAGGCTATGCGGTGTGTAGTCTCTTACAAGTATCCTCTGATATATTTCATAAAACTTAACCAGACTTGCCTTTTCAACTGAATGGTCGAATCTTTCCAATATGTATTCAAAAAGTGAACGCATATTTTCGTAAAAATCAGCCCCACCTGCAACTGGTGAATACATAAAACTATATTTTTTATTGGCAAGTGAAACATATATATGCTGTGGCTTTAATATAACCCTGTCAAGGTCTAACATATATTCATCAACCACCCTGACCATTCCACTTATATTACTAAAAAGCTGTCTTACATCATCCATCGTAACCTTTCCATATTCAAACAATTTGCTAAGCTGCTGCTTGGATGAAATATCATAATATATGCAGTTTTTCCCATCTATTTCATTCATCGTAAGTGTCAGAAAATGTTCAGGCATATTAAGCATAAGCATTTTAACCTCATAATCACCCTCACAGTTCCATTCTTTTTTGGCATCTATCACTGCATAATTAATGCTGTTATCACGTTCGTATCTTACACTCATTTCTCTTTCCAATGTATCTTCCATACTAGTTCCTCATTTCTGCGCACGTTTCCCTGCATAACGAGTTTGTGTCAAGTGTGCGCATACACAAACCTTGTGTGTGAAAAATCCATTTTTCACACTATGCTCATTTCTGCGGCTTCATTAATATATTAGTTTTTCTTATAATCTCCTCAGCACTGTTTTTATACACCTGCTGGCTCATATTTATTATGCCAGCTTCTGTTTCCCCCAAATTTAGTTTAAATGGCCAGTATGCTGTGCAGATAATCTGATTTATACTTCTATTATCAATATCAGTTACAGCATCACTTCCATATTGAACATTTACATTCTTAATAAATATTGTTTTTTCTTCTATATATTTTCCACTTTTTATAAGCAGATATCCTAATTCATCTTCTGACATATCTTTAGAACACTCTATAGCTGCCTGATTAAGTATATTTCTCATAACCACCTTATCATGCATATATCCACTGACACTGATAAGTGCAATTATAATTAAGGTAAACACTGGTATTATCACCGTATTTTCCACTGTATGCATATTGCTATCAACCCCTTTTCATACACACAAGCGTTAACATATATGCCATAAACAGGTATGGAATATATGGCACCGCTGTTTTTATATTTATTTTCTTAAGTAACACCAACGCTCCACCCGAAACAGCAAGCATCACAAATGATACCATCACCGCAAAAAATGCCATGTATACATCAGAAAGCAGACATACATATCCTATAATTATCCCATCTGCTTCCCCTATCATCGATGTAAACACCGATAAAAGTATAAACATAACGGCAGCAATAATTGATATTACTATCTTCTTATAATCAATGCCTTCACCAGAATACTGGTAATCGCACACATACATTACCGGTATCAGTGCTCCCGTTATTATAAGCCACCATACAGGAAGTTCCCTGTTTCTTATGTCCTTATATGAAAATATAACAAGACATATAACAAGATATACTATCTTAAACACTTAACACCTCCCAATCATCCCTTACATTTTTCACATAACCTTCTGTTTCCTACATCCGATTTTCTTACTTTCTGTATATCACGTCTTAGTTCTGTACACTTATCATTATTGTGATAACGTGTACCATATTCCGTATAATAAATGTCTGTGCTGTCACCACCAGATTCTGCTGCTTTCCCATCACTATATTTACCAGAAATATTACCGCATACCTGACATGCATAATATTTTGCTCCTGAGCTGTTTCTTAACAAATCTATATCTGATTTTTTACAACTTTTTATATAACGTAACAGGTACGTGCACTGTGAATCTATGTGATATACCTCTCCTCCTGCTGTTATATACACATATTCTGCCGAATCCTTCTGTGCATCAGAATATCCATCCTTGTCCTCACCAAGCCATGCGTTAATCCTTTTTCTGTCGGCAATTTTTATTTTTGTATCGCCAAATATATCAAAAGGATTTTTTATATAATAAGATACCTTAATATCTATAACCGAATTTCCCTGAAGCACCTTGGAACTTATAAATATGAACCCCGCATCTCCGTTTACGATATTATTGTCCTTTGCATAGTCATTTCCCAACTCCTTAAGAAACACTCTTCTTATAGTTTCTACAACCATCCCCTTTCTGATTCCGCCATTATTACTGTCTATCGTATTACTATCTGCTATTCCATCATCTATAGCCTTCTTTCCTGCATATTCATTAAAATTCTCATAGACATATGCATACCCGGCACTTTTTTTCAAAGTTATATACAATGCTTCGTTAACATGGGCACGCACCGCCATAACCTGTATAAAATACATTACTGCCATAACAGCATATATAAACAAAGGTATGACAAGTGCTGCCTCTATTGTTGCTGATGCCCTAAGAATCCCTGATTTGATATATGCCTCTTTATTGTGATAATTCATATTGTTTTTACGTACTGCTTCAACTTTTGGCGCAGAGAATGTATTATGTCTATATAATTTTGGCGTTATAAACATCATACTTATAAATATATAAGAATAAGTCTTATCTTTCTCCTTTCCGTATCTGATTATTTTTTTATTCTTTATCTAAACACTTTATTTCATGTCCACTCAAAGAGGCATAATTCCTACAATATATAATGCGTAACAAAAAAACGTGGCAAAGCAAAAACACAGGATTTAAGCATAATCTCCACAATATATATTGCATGACCAGATTCAGAAAAATTCAAAGATATTCATACTCATGGCATGTTTTATACATATGTTATACATATGAGTAATCAAGTTTCTGCCTGTAGGTCTGCGAATTTTTTATATATATAAATACCGCTTCACCATCTGCCCCATATATATAATCTTTCATCCTGAACTCTGTATGTCCAAGTGCAATCATAACAAGTTCCATAGCCGACATGATACCTGCATTTTTATACACTCTGTCCTGCATAAGCAGGAGAATACGCATATAATCTTTGTAATCCAGACTGTTATATTTATCTTTGCTATCTACTCCATATTCATGTTCTCCTGTTTTTTCTGAAATCTCCGAATTACTAACATAAGCTTTGCTGCCAATATTGTTAAGATTAAATATCTCTTCCCGACTTACATTTCCACTGTCAAGACTCATAACTCCTGATATATCTGTTATCCAGCTTTCTGCATTTTTAACAGCTGCAACACCTTCACCTTTGTACAGTTTCTTAAGCTCTACAACTGACTCTGCATAAGCCCATACTGACATAACCAGGTATTGTACCGCCTTAACAACTGCCATATTCCCCGTATATCCAGCAAGCTGCACCGCCAGCGTAAAACATTCATTCTTTTTATGACCATCTGTTATAAGATATGTAAGATTAACTCCTTCTCTTATTAGTGATAACTTCGTCAGCACCTCATTAAGATTATCCCTGTCCGATGATTCTCTACACAGAATATACTCAATCTCATAATCAAGCATCCTGTCTTCCGGCATGGTTTTATCATTTTTATATCTGTCTTTTTCATGTCCGTTTTTTTCAATATAATCAATATAACATACATATCTTGATACTATATATTCATTGACAAGTGCAGATCGTATACTCATATTAGATATACCATCTCCTCCAGCACTCCCTGATACAGTTTTATCTGCAATATCTGTATAATTTATAGCTTTATCTGATATATCACCATCAATTACAAGCCCTGCTATTCCTTCTTTTAACAACTTGTATATCTTCCTTAATCCACCTGTTTTACTATTAACATTATCATAAGAATCGTCTGGATGATTCCTGCTATAACTTTCTACCAGATTACTCATATAAAAATCATCACACTCTGATATAATATCTTCATATTTCTTTTTAATCTCTTCTATATATTCATATTGCTCATTATTATCATCAGTATATGATTCATCATTATAGCTGTAATCCTCATCATAATCGGATTCATCGGTCCATATTATATTTTCACTAATATCCATTATGCTGCTCATATCGTTTAATATAACGTTAATTATTGAATTGTCATTATCAAGAGCTGCATTTATATCTTCTACAGATATATCAGCTGCATCATCATAGCCCGTATACATAGTCTCTATATCTGTATGCAGCTCCTGATATAAATCTTCACCTATGTCCTGTCTATAACTATCAAGTTTTTCATAACAACCATCCAGGCTTTGTTTTAATTCATCTTTATAAGCTTCATATGATGCCTGACAAGCATTTATCTCATCTGTTATTTCATTTATCTCTTCCACTATATATTCAAGTTTTCCTTCAGCTTCTGATAATGTTTCCACATTTCTTTTTACTTCGTATTTATCATAGCCATCGTATTTATTATATTGACTATATAACTCATGAACATTTTTCTTATAAGAATCCAGGCTTTCTGATATCTTATCTTCTTTATTACTCATATCCTGGCATGCAGATATCAGCCTGTTTCTTATGTTCCAGCTTTCATATGCATTATCCTGTACCCGACATATTGATTCAGTGATTTTATTTACATGTTCTGACTGCCTTATGTTATCATTTACGGCGTTATAATCCCTTACGACATCCGCATATCCTCCATTTTGCATATATTTTACTATCTGTTCCTCAACTCCATATCCTCCATTGTCAGTCATATATTTATAACTGGTATATTCTGCCTCTGTAAGACCGATATCTTTTGAATATGTGTTGATATTAGCACCAATATACTGATATATTTTATCATTCATTATGTCTGATTTTTTCAATGCGAATACATCAAATGCTGATAACAGATCATTACTATACGCTGTAAATACGGATTCATCTGACAAACTGCATGCCTGCTTTATAATAGTGTTATACCCTGACATTAACGCTGCATTCACACATGTTGTAACAAATGAAATCACTATCATAAACACCATTGCTGCCATAACCGTAATCTGTGCATCAAGTGATATGCACTTACTGTGTATTATATCTGCTTTTTTGATACATTTCGTTCCGTACAGCTTTATATCTGCCTTTTTGTCATATACCATTCTGCCACACTTTATATCTTGTTTGCCTGGCTTGACATCTTGGATAACAATTTATTAACCAGCGCTGTTATCTGACTCTTGAATATAATGACAAGCCCTATAAGCACTACAATTATGAGTACGATTTCAACAACACCCATACCATCTTCTTCGTTCCAGAATTGCATTACACTTTCTTTTGCTCTTCTGCATAATCCTGCTATACTATTTTTCCTGCTTTCTGTTTTTTCTTTTTTTACTGTTTTTAATATATCTTTTCTCATATTAATCTCCATTTCCGCGCACGTTTTTTGCGCATAACCAGTTTGTGTCAGGTGCGCACAGACACCTGTTTATCCACTATGTATTATCCACTATGTAAGATAAAAGTTCATCACTGCAGGAACCATAACTATAACCATAACAACAAGAAGCATCATAATCATAGGTATCAGAAGCCTTGTTGTAGCCTCCTCGCCCTTCTGTTTTGCAAGATTCTTCCTTTGTTCAAATGCATCATAAGATTCCTGATAAAGTAATTCCCTTAACCTGTTTGTTCCTCTTTTAAGATTGGTCTGCAATAATGAAGCAAGCTTTAAATATTCTCTTGTGTTACATCTGTGTCCGAATTCTTCATAAGCTTCATATTCTGATATTCCTGCCCTTATATTGCAGTCTGTTATATACATTTCCTCATATACCGTTTTTACTACACCACCAGCCTCTCTTTTCTTAATATAATCATCCACCATCTTTCCCCACGCTTTTCTTATGGTCATACCTGCACCTAAGAGCAGAGTAAGCTTGGCTATAAGCTCTGAATAATCATATTGAAGTTCTTTTATGCGCTGCTTCTGCTGTTTTACATCCTGCATTTTTCTTTTATATATTACAAGTGCAATAATTGCAGCAATTAACACCACATATATAAACCATTCATTTTTTTCTTTTGCATATCTGTAATGCACATTTCTCCCACCAATATTTCCTGGAAGAGCTGCTTTCTCATCATCTGTATTTTTATTAACTGTATTATCAACAACCTTCTGTATTACTCCCGGCATGGATTTCGCATTCTCCTGCTGCATACTTTCAGACATTGCTGATATTGATCTTACAATAAGCTCTATCACTCCCTGTCTGTCATATTCTTCGTACCGCATAATATAAGTTATTGATACAGACCTGGCTTCATCATTTTCAAACATTTCATTATGCACAGTGCCATCATAATCAATCACAGAATAATCTGATGAATATATACTTACACTGATAAGTCCATCAGACAATGTATCAGGCATAAACAGATTGCCTGTGATATAATCAGCAGATATATTATCTTTTAACATCTTATTTAATAATTCATCATAAGCATTATCAAAACACATCTGCGTTTCTTCCTCTGACATTTTCCTTGGTTCAATATATGTATTGACTGTAGTCTGCTTATTTCCATGCTCATCATATACATCTACAACAACACTGCTTGCTTCCTCGCCAGGTTCTGGTCTTTTTATATAACTTATATCTGAATCATCATTTTCTTTCACAGATATTATTCCTGCTGCAATAAGAACAACAACCGCTGCTACTGCCAATATATGTTTTATACTTATCTCTTTTTTCAATAACGGCATCACATAACCCTTTTACCTCTTATTTAATTCAAATCACACTTTGATATCCACTATTTTCACTGCCATATAAACTGCTGCAACATATACCATAAGACATAATGTCATTACTATTATCCCAGCTGCATTGCCATATAACATATTCACAAAACCATTGGATGTTATTCTAAGATACATAATAATTCCAAGTGGAATACACACCATAACCTTCTGCTCCATTTTTCTACCACTTATAATAGTGTCTATCTCCATCTGTACCTCTGATTTTTCGTGTATTATTCTTGCTGTCTGCTTGATAATAGCTGGAATATCTCCACCACTTCTTTTGGCATATCTGAATATCTCGGCAAAATAACTTATATCATCTATATTCATTTTATCTGCATAGTCATCCATAATATCTTCCAGGTTTTCATTTCTTTTAATCCTGTTTACAATCATTCTGAATTCTGAAACTATAGATGAATCCTTTCCATATAATAACTGCAATTCCGAGACTGCCTCTGCAAATGCATTTTCAATTGAGTAACCCGTATTCAACGCAAAAGAAACCGCCTGCATTCCATCACTGAACTCCGTCGTTTTACGGCTTTTTCTTTTTTCTTTATCTTCTTTTTTTCTTAATATTACATATATTGGAATAACCGGACATAAGAATATACAAAATATTAGATTGTTATAGAACAAATATGCAGCCGCTGTGACTATCAATATCCCCTGGACATAATACAGCACCTCACATTTTCTTTCTGGAATCAATTCCGATATAGGAAAGCAGCTTATTCTGATTTTTGAGTTCATACTCTGTTTTCCTGAGCCTTCCAATAATCTTTCCATTCTCATCCGTGCCTTCTTCCACAAAACTGAACAATGGAATAAGTTCAAATCCACTCTCGCCATACTCACACACCTCTGATATTTCAACAACTTTTCTTGTTTTATCTCTCATTCTCTTAAGATGCACTATTATATCTATAGCTGATGATATCTGCCTGTCTATTGCTTCCGTTGGCATGTTCATTCCCATAAGCACCATTGTCCTAAGCCTGACAAGCATATCCTTTGGGCTATTTGCATGACCTGTTGAAAGGCTCCCATCATGACCTGTTCCCATAGCCTGAAGCATATCTAATGCCTCTTCACCTCTTACCTCACCTACAATAATACGGTCAGGTCTCATTCTGAGGCTTGATTTAATAAGATCTCTTATCGTAACCTCATTATCACCTTCCATATTAGCTCTTCTGACCTCAAGTCTTACCAGATTCTCTACACCTGATATCTGAAGCTCAGCTGAATCTTCAATTGTAAGAATTCTCTCGTCTTTGGGAATATAATTAGATAAGGCATTAAGAAATGTTGTTTTTCCACTTCCTGTACCTCCAGATACGAATATGTTATATTTTGCTTTAACAAGCAGCTTAAGATAATCTGCCGCCTCATCAGTTATCGAGCCTATCTGTATCATCCTGCTGATATCCATAGGCGTATTATAGAATTTTCTGATAGTTATTATTGGTCCATCTATCGATATCGGTGGAAGAACCATATTAACTCTTGAACCATCCGGCAGTCTTGTATCAACTATGGGTGAGGATTCATTGACAATCTTATTAGACATCGCTGCTATTCTCTGTGCTATATCAGCAAGCTTGTCTTCGCTTTCAAACTGTCTGCCCCACTTTGTTATTTGTCCGTTTTTTTCAATAAATATATTATCATAGCCATTCACCATTATCTCAGTTATCTCTTCATCTTCGATAAGCTCCTGCAATATATCGAGTTTTTTAATAGAATTATACAGACGCATCCTTAGCATATCTCTTTGCCCAAGTGATAATCTTTTATCTGCCGCCGCCTCGTATACGCACTCGTCTATAACCTCATACAGACATTCGTCTGATACATCAAGACTAACATCAAGTCTTTCATATATTTTCTTTTTTAATATTATAAATAATTCATCCATCAGCTATCAATAACCATTCTGTCCACCATATGCCCTTACCCCATACTAATTATGAAAAGATAAGTCAACAGGCTATAAATAATTAATAAGTTCACTTACATATCCATAGGCCTCTGTATACATTATTCTCTGAAGAAAATTGATATCTATATCTTCTTTGGTTTTAAGATTAATCCGCATAATATTATCGGAAACCGGCTCCATATCATTCTCTATAAGATATCTTTTCAGATTGTTAAATCGACAACCCTCTATGTATTCGCCACTATCTGCCACATAAGTCACTTCACATTTTTCCATAAGCTGCCATGGTCTTGTAAGTCCCTCAGATATGTTAATCACAACATACTCATACTGTTCATTATCTGCAATCGCATCTATACACTGTCCAAGCAGATTATCACCAGCATATGATATATCATCAGCGCACACCACGGCGGGAATATAGTCAAACATATCAGTAACACATATACACTGTCTTATATTGTCTGTATACTGCATTCCAGACTGTTTAAACATATACAGGGCATCTGACAGATTTCTTGAACCATCACTTCCCATTATATTCTCTATTCCTGAGAATTCATCAAGATTAACAAATAATGTTTTTCCTTTCCTTGAAAATGCTGCGGATATAACAAGTGCAAGCATTACCCTTAATGATGAGTTAAAGCCATATACACCTATACATTTAGAATCACTTTTTCTATTTTTATAAGCCTGCTTTATTACCGGACTTTTCTTTGATATCATACCTAAAAGCTGATATGCCGGCTGATACTTACACACTCCTGTATGTCCTTTTCTTTTCTGGGCATTTATCTTTTCAGCCTCATTCTCTTCTTCACACAATACAATAACATTATTATCGCTTTTCTTCTGAATCTCGTAAGTATAGCATTCTTCATTGACCATAAGAACATCTGTGTCATTATCTACTATATACTTATTAAATTCCTCTTTTCTTGTGAATATTCTTGCTTTATATGGAATATCTTTGTCATCATTAATTATTCCCATAAGCCTTTTTGCATAGCGTTCATCTGAATCATATATAACGCATACATTTCCGTTGCCCACCTGCGGCCACACCCCCTTTTTTTTACTGCATCAGCTTACTATTCCTGTCAGCTTTAGACACACCACAATACATACACCCTGCATAATCGCATATGAAAAATGAAATTTATGCATACTTCTTCCCGTGACAAGAACAGTTTCTTTTTTCCTTAAGATTTCTATTATGCCGGTAAATACCCCGGCAGCTAATGACACACCTATAAGATACACAACATCCTTACTTCCTATTAACATTCCTGCAACCCCGAAAAGTTTCACATCACCTGCCCCTATTGCTTTAACCATGTATAACACATATCCAATAACAAACGCTAACACCATACCTGACATATACATTAAGCCAGTTTCCTTATAACCTCTGTAACCTCCATACATAATATCCGCATTATTTTTATTCACCACATACAACATACACATTTCCGCAGCACACATTACACATGCCACAAGCAATCCAGATACTATTATCCTGTTGGATATCTTATATCTTTTATAATCATCAACCAATGCCACAAGCACAAGTATCAATAAAATAACATATCTTACAACAATCATATTTTCCACTCTGTTTCTCCTGTAATTATCCCAGATACATTAACCCCATATGAACATTTCTATATAAATCTTACTTTATAACTCCTGCTTTTAAGTGTTATCTGCATATTTATCTGCTATTCTTATAATCTTTGCACATTCCTTTAATCAGATAATCCTTTAAATGAATACTCTTTTAACCAAATATTATTTTTTCAAATATTCTCTTTAATGTATAGAATTGCCAGTTTCTGACTATACTTTATAAAAACAAGGAAATGGGGTAACAGACATGAAACTATTCTGCAGGAAAAAAGAACCTGTTACATATGATGAAAAATATCTTGTTGAGGAAATAAATCTGACGAAAGCTGCACTTAGTGCTGCATATGCCAACTTCGATAACGCTACTGACCCGGACCTTATAGACTGTTATATATATCAGTTAAACTCCGAACAGAAACGTTATAAATACCTTCTTCAGAAGGCTAAAGAATCTGAAATATATTCATATATTCCAAATATCTGATGTATATTATAAATATGGTGTATCTTATATATACTATATGGCAACTATATTGTCAATAACTTTTTTAAGTTTTCAATCTATTTTTTTATATTTTTTATTACTGTTTAATGGCTGTTTGAGAAATGCTGCATATTTTAAAGCTCTGTTGTATCTGTCATATAATAAACACATTTGACTTTTATATATCTAACGTATACACTTAATTCATTGCTGATCTATATGTAATGAATATATGTGATGCAAGCATGTGACACAAGTAACTAAGGGCTGATAGCTCATCTATAACACTGCTTATATAGACTGCAATATCATAATATTACGTTCGGAGGGATATATATGAATAACGACATCGATGATATCTCATTAAACGATCCATTTGATGATGATATTATTCTTAATAGCAAAAAAGCTAAAAGCAAAAAACAAAAGAAAAAAAACAAGAATAAAAAGCCAATGTCACCACTTACCATTGTTCTTTTGATAACATCAATCATATCAATAGCTGCCAATGTTTTTCTTCTTGTTACTGACCACACACGTACACAGCATACGGTTGCACAGCTTGAAACCAAGGACATAGATGCTGCCAGATCCTCAGAAAAAGAAGATATCCTTGGCACCATACGTGGACAGTTTGAGAATGGTTCATCAACGCTTTCTGTTCTTAAACAGCTCTATCCTGACAACATTGTATATGTAAACAAAAAAGGCAATTACGTATTCGCAGATATCAACCCTGCTCTTGCCAAAACAGACTACAACACATCAGGATTCAAACGTGAAACAACTGGTTTTATGTCTTATTCTGATGATAAGTCAACTAAAACCTATACAGGAATCGATCTTTCGAAATATAATTCAGATGTAGATTTCGCTCAGGCAAAGTCAGCCGGCATAGATTATGCCATGATAAGATGTGGCTACAGGGCTTATGGTTCAGGACTTCTTGTTAAGGACACTTCATTTGAAAAATATATAACAGGTGCACTTACGAATAACATTGATGTTGGTGTATATTTTTATACACAGGCCTTAAACAAAGATGAAGCTGTAGAAGAAGCTAATTATGTTCTTAATCTGATAAAACCTTATAATGTTACATATCCTGTTGCCATCGATATAGAAGCTATCGAAAATGATTCTTTCCGACAGGAAAAGCTCAGTGCCAGTGAACTTACTGATGTCGTTATAGCCTTCTGCGATACTATAAAGGCAGCTGGTTACACTCCGCTCATATACAGCAATCTGTTATATTTTATGGACAATGTAGAACTTAGCCGCCTTGAGGCTTATGATAAGTGGTTTGCCGGCTATCAGACATCTGCACCTTATTATCCATACAAATATACTATGTGGCAGTACACAAGCACTGGTTCTGTTCCTGGTGTATCTGGCAATGTAGATGTTAATATATGCTTTAAAAATTATAAAAATTAGACAACTGTTACATACAACGCGCAAGAACTATACTTGCAAGCACTCCGGTTGCTGTTGCAATCAGTGCTCCTGCAAGAGTCCAGCGCGTTTTTTTAATCTTTGCCGCCATGAAATACACGGACATTGTATAAAATACAGTCTCAGTGCATCCCATAAGTATAGACGTAACCAGCCCAATATAGGAATCTGTTCCAAACTGCCGGAATATATCAAGACTTAGACCTGTAGCCGCCGATGAACTGAACAACCTGACTATAATAAGTGGAATAAGGTCTGCCGGAATACCAGCTGTTTCTGTCACATTTCCTATTAATGCCGCTATATAATCAAGGAAACCTGAAGACCTTAATACACCGACAGACACCATAAGACCTACAAGTGTCGGCGCTATCTGCACAACTGTTTTCATACCATCAGAAGCACCCTTTACAAAATTATCATAATTATCACTTTTTTTGTATATGCCATATCCAACGATTATAAGTATCACAACTGGCATAATATATGCCGATATTCTGGTTATCATCCCAATCCCCCATTTTTATTACAGGCTTTCACATACATTTCATAATATTCTGGCTTCACTGCTTCTCTTTTCTTATCATTATCCTGCAGAAGATGACCGCAACAAGCGTACTACACGTTGTCGCAATAATAGATGGAAACAGTATGGAAGTTGGAGATGTGCTTCCATACTGGCTTCTGTATGCAATTATATTAACTGGAATTAACTGGATAGAAGATATATTAATCACAAGAAATGTACACATATCACAGCTTGCTATCGTGCTCTGTTTATTTATCCTGGAAAGTTCCTGCATGGCGCGGATTCCAGCCGGAGTTGCCGCCCATCCCAGCCCAAGGAAATTAGATATCATATTAGTTGTTATATAAGAAAATGCCCTTGAATCACTTGTGACACCAGGAAACAGCCATCCTATAACAGGCGCAACACCCCGCTTGCACTTATCTATAAGTCCTGACTTTTCTGCTATCTCCATAAGACCACACCAGAATGCCATAACCCCAAGCATCGTTATACATAATTCAACTGCATCTTTTGCACCATCAAGTGCCCCGCTCGTAACACTGTCAATATTACCCGTAACTGCTGCATATACAACACCTGTAAGAACCATAAATCCCCACAAATAATTAAGCATAGAACCACCCGTACTTTCTTTTGGATAATTCTATGCTTATAATTTTATAGATATTCTTATATTTTCTTATTCTCTCTTATAATTCGTAACCATTGCATACATTCTGCCACATCTTCGTTATTTAAATATGCATTTTAATCTTTATTCCACAGGCAAATTGTATATATTGAAGCCCGAACCAGATATCAGCCTGGTTTCTGCCGTAAATGAATAACTAACGGCACAATTCATCCCTGAACTTAAGTATCATTTCTCTTGTGAGGCTGATTCCATCATCTTCAAGCGAAAGCTCATCTGCCTTCACCCACGTTCCAAGCGAAAGTTCATCCTCCTGAAGCGTTATCTTGTCATCACCATCCAGCTCACAGTAAAATCCGGAAAGTATGGAACCTGACAGCCCCCATGGCTGGCTCTTATAGTATCGGATATTCTTAACCTTAAGTCCGACCTCTTCCATGACTTCCCGCTCGACTGTCTGTTCAAGTGTCTCACCGGCTTCGTTAAAACCGGCTATCAGTGCATAATTTCTGTATGTCCTACCTGCGTATTTTGTAAGAAGAATCCTGTCATGGTCTGTTACCGCCACTATAACTGCCGGACATATCTTAGGAAATATCATATTACCACATGATGGACACTTTAACATGCGTTCTTTACTATCGTGAATAGTCAGCCTGCCACACCTTCCACAGAAGCGGTTATCTCTGTACCAGCCATATATATGAAATGCCGTTATTGCCGCAAATGCTGTTGCCTTTGGTTTAGCCTTTCTAAAAGAATCAACTCCGACAAAATCAAATCCATCAATAACAGCTTCATATTCTTTATGTATGTCTGAATCAGCCATCTCACCAATATACTGACCTTTTAACAACTCACCACTTTTTCTTGCAAGAAAATATCTTGTATCATCTACTGACAATAGATAAACAAATGTATAATTATCCACATTATCATCATTATCTGCATTGTTTATCCCCGATACAAACTCCTTATACTGTGGATATACAAGTGTACTATCTTCCTTATACTTTGCAAGAAGTGATGAACCCTTAAAGAAAAATATGATATCATTATCAGCAGGACTACACTCTACATACTGGTTATCTAATCTGCTTGGAAATATATCCTGTATCATTTAGAAATACACCATCTCTTCCACTGGTGGCTCGGCTGGTTCTACCTTTTCCACATAAAGAACAGGTCCCTTTTTCTTATATGCCATCTGAAACTCTACCTTAACAGTTGCCGTAACAGTTATCCACTGTCTGTTTTCTAAAGATGCGATATCATTATAAAAGCTGATATAACCTATGAACTGTGTATCTTCTGCACAACATGTCATAACCTTACGTCCAGGCACGAAATTCTTGTCTTTAAAATACTTATTCTTAAGTACCTGTCCCTTAAATCTTACTTTCTTACCAACATATACATCAGGTCTTTCTGATACATCCATATACCATATACCATAATCGGCATCATCTATCTCAATAACATCTGCATTGACATCATAAGGAAGCTGCTCTGCTATAGACATCATCTCCCCCTTATCATCCTCAAATACTATCTGAAGTGTGTTGTTAAGTGCTCTCATGCTTCTTCTGTAGCTTCCAAGATCCATACCTGACTTACATCTGTTAAATATAACCATATCCGCATACTTAACTGTCTCTGCTATAATGGACTTCATATTATTCCACTGCAGATTAAAAGCTGTTGCATCTATAAGCGTAATAGACTGGTATATCTCCCATCCTCTTGGCTTGGCTGTTGCCATAATAAGAGATGGATCCCACATGCCATTATACTCTACTATAACTATCCATGGATCATACTTCTTATCCAGCTCATTAAGCTTTTCTTCTGTGAGTTCTTCCTTTTCAAGCACAACCATATCTACACCATTGTCCTTTAAAAGCTTCTCACTATATTCTTCTTCACCTTCTTCGCATACAATAAGCAGCTTATTCTTGGCATCTGCAAACTGTCCCATAGCTATTGTATCCTGTATAAATCTGGTCTTACCACTATCAAGCTGACCATTTATTAAAAATATCGGAATCTGATAATCCTCTTCCTGTGCCATATTGTACCTCATTTCTGCGCACATCTTTTATAACAATTTTGTGTCAGGTGCGCTCATACACAAATCCTAAAAATGCAGTCCATGTCATTATGTGCAAAACATGGACTGCACCCTAATATCTATATTCTGTGACTTAACTTAATTTCTTCTATAATTTAACTAACATTTACATGTCCGTTTTATTCAATAAACTCTTAATTATGCATTGAATAATTCTTTAAGAGCATCTTCTTTAAGCTTTGCACCTATAACACAGATTCTACCTGTGATTTCTGGTTCACCATCACGTATTTCATACTCTTCTGGTACAAGGTCGAAGAACATCCACTTTCCGTCTGGTGTTGGGAGCATGCCCTTTGCTCTTAATATATCACCATAATCATCTGTTTCTGAAAGCTTTCTAAGTATTTCTGAAAGTGTTTCCTTGTCATACTTATTAGGAGTCTCTACACCCCAGCTTGTAAACACTTCATCTGCATGATGATGTCCATGGTGATGATCATGTCCGCAGCCACATTCTTCGTCATGATCGTGATGATGTTCATGCTCATGGTCATGTCCACAGCCACATTCTTCGTCATGATCGTGATGATGTTCATGCTCATGGTCGTGTCCGCAGCCACATTCTTCGTCATGGTCGTGATGATGTTCATGCTCATGGTCATGCTCATGGTCATGTCCACAGCCACATTCTTCGTCATGATGATGATGTTCATGTTCTTCTGCCACTTTAGCTGCTGCTTCTGCAAGCATCTCAAGCTCAAGGTTAGTAACATTTTCCATGGCATCAAGAATCTGCTTACCATTAATATCGTCCCAAGGAGTTGTGATAATATGTGCATCCTTGTTGAGTGATCTGATAAGTTCTATATCTGTCTTTAACTTAGCCTCTGAAACATTCTGTGTTCTGCTAAGAATAATAGTTCCTGCATGCTCAATCTGGTTATTGAAAAACTCACCAAAGTTCTTCATATATACCTTTACCTTAGATGCATCTGCTACTGTAGATGCACTGTTTAATCTGATTTCGTTCTCAATATGAAGATCCTTAACTGCCTTTATAACATCTGAAAGCTTGCCAACACCAGATGGCTCAATAATAATTCTGTCTGGATGATACTTCTCCACTACTTCTTTAAGTGATGTTCCAAAATCGCCCACTAAAGAGCAGCATATACATCCTGAATTCATTTCTCTTATCTCAACGCCAGATTCCTTTAAGAATCCACCATCTATACCGATTTCACCAAACTCATTCTCTATAAGGACTACCTGTTCTCCTGCAAATGCTTCTTTTAAAAGCTTAGCTATAAGAGTTGTCTTTCCAGCTCCCAGGAATCCTGAAATAATATCTACCTTTGTCATCTCATTATCCTCCATTATATCCTGATTGTATATAATCTCTGTGTTTCTGCTTTCTACACAGCTTTCGTTATGCATATATGTGCATAAGTTATGCTATATGGAAGCCAAAAACACTTACACCGGACTGTAATATTATAATAGTATTCACATACCATAAATATATCCTGTCTAAGTTTTATTATACGCTTGTTGTCAATACCCCTGTGTGGCTGCTATATAATATTAATAATTTTTATTATTTTTTAATACTTTTAAATACGCTGATTTATAAACCATTGTCCTATAAATCGCCTCTTGCAATCCTTATTTCATCTGCCATCTCACTTATCTTTCTTAATCTGTGATTGACACCTGACTTACCTACCGGAGGGTCAAGAAGCGCTCCTATATCCTTAAGATTCATATCCTGGTGCTCAAGACGAATCTTTGCCACCTGGTATAATCCTTCTTTAAGACTTGAAAGTCCTACGGTATCTCTTATATATTCAATATCTCTCGTCTGCTTAACTGCCGCTGATATTGTCTTATTAAGATTGGCAGTTTCACAGTTCACCTTTCTGTTAACATCATTTCTCATCTCTTTAAGAATCATTACATTATACAGATCCATCTGTGAAACATATGCTCCCATAAGATTAAGAACATCCGTTATATTACTGCCCTCTTTCATATAAACTATGTAATTGTTCTTACGCTGTGTAACTTTGGCATCAAGATTAAAGAAGCATAACATATCTTTAACACATTCTGCATCTTCTTCATAATCACACACTATTTCATAATGATAGAACTTGTTGGGATCACTTATGGAACCTGCAGCTATAAAAGCTCCTCTTATAAATGCTTTCTTGCAGCAATCCTTCTGCACTATCCTTGGATCAACAAACGCTGGTTCTATATGGTCAAATGTATCATCTGCCCACTTAAGCATCTGCAGTATCTTGGCGACCTGTTTCTGGTCACATATCCTTATACTTGTGTCCCTGCTGCCCTCAGATATATATAATATATCTGAGGAATCTATATCAAATATAGTCTCTAAAAGTACAATAAACTTATATCTTGCAACCTCATTTTCAGTGAGCATTTCCACCTGCATCTCTCCACCTGATGAGCGCCTTATACGTCCTGACATTCCCATAATAGCTGCAAACTCGGCTATCTGGCAGTGCCTTGCCGAATCAAGCCTTGCACTTAACTCTTCTTTAACATCTGAAGAAAACGACATCAATTATCTCCATTTCTTATATTGCTATACAAAGGTATACCCTGCATTTGTTGTAATAAGTATTAAGTTCTTACAACTATCAGCCCTTACGCTTTGAATCTTTCTCTATATCCCTGTGTTCCACCTTGCATCCATAAGGTGTCTTTGAAAGTCTGTCTGCAATAGCATTGGCAAGTGTAACTGAACGATGTTTTCCACCTGTACATCCAACTGCTATAACAAGGCTTGATCTTCCTTCCTTTACATAGTTAGGAAGCAAAAACTGTATAAGTCCGTCAACACGTTCAAGAAACTCCTCTGCTTCCGGTGCCCTCATAACATAATCCTGTATTCTCTTATCATTTCCTGTAAGTGGCCTTAATTCTTCAACATAATATGGGTTAGGAAGAAATCTTACATCAAACACCATATCTGCATCAGATGGTATTCCATACTTAAACCCAAATGATAGTACTGTAACTATCAGATTGTTAAATTCTTTTCTTCCAAGCACTATCTTTTCAAGTTCTTCCTTAAACTCCCTTGTAAGAAGCTGGCTTGTGTCTATGATTACATCTGCTCTCTGCTTAAGGAACTTAAGCTGCTTTCGTTCGAGCATTATTCCTTTATCTACTCTTCCATCTTTGGCAAGCGGATGCGTTCTTCTTGTTTCCTTATACCTTTTTATAAGCACTTCATCACTTGATTCAAGAAACAGGATTGTATAGTCATATTTCTTATTTTTCATATAATCAAGTACAGAATCAAACTCAGCAAGTGAATTGCCGCTTCTTATATCAACACCAAGTGCTATATTGCTGTATCCATTATCCTGTTTCTGGCAGTCTGCCAGTTCTGCAAACTTTGGTATAAGAGAGATTGGCATATTGTCCACACAATAATACCCTTCATCTTCTAAAACATTCAACGCTGTTGATTTGCCTGCCCCAGACATTCCTGTGACTATAATAATCTTCATATGCTGCCTCAATACTTCCTATACTCTTTTAGAACTCACCAAGTTTGATAACTTCAAGTTCAAGTTCAACTCCGAACCTGCTCTTTACCTCTTTTTTTATATTATCTGTCAGTTGACACACATCACTGGCAGTAGCGTTTCCTTTATTAATAACAAAGCCTGCATGTTTTTCTGATACCTGTGCGCCACCAACTGACATTCCCTTTAGACCGGCATCCTCTATAAGCTTTGCCGCAAAGTACCCTTCTGGTCTTTTAAATGTGCTTCCCGCGCTTGGATATTCCAGTGGCTGCTTGGTTCTTCTTTTAACTGAAAGTTCTTTTATATTATCTTTAATCTCATCTGTACTGCCTTTTTCCAGCTTAAAAGTTGCACTTAATACTATATATCCATTTTTCATTATACAGCTTGTTCTATATCCCAGCTCAAGTGCATCCTTATCAAGTGTTATTATATTGCCATCTTTATCAAGTACATCAGCGCTGATAATAATATCCTTTATTTCTCCGCCATATGCTCCTGCATTCATCCTTACCGCGCCGCCTATCGTTCCAGGAATTCCTGTTGCAAACTCAAAACCTGCAAGTCCATTATCCGCAAGCTTTTTCCCCAGTCTTGACAGCTTCATGCCAGACATAACCTTTACTGTTACATCATCTACATACTCCATTCCGTCAAATGTATCTGAAAGCTGTATGATAACTCCTCTGAAACCTTTATCACCAACCAGCAGATTACTTCCGTTACCTATAATATAATATTCTATGTCTGATTTTTTCAATAAATATATTATAGCCTGCAGCTCTTCAACAGAAGAAGGCATCACGAAATAATCCGCAGTGCCTCCTATCCTGAATGTAGTATGATTACTCATAGGTTCATCTACCATGACCTGTGATTCACCTGCTATATCTTTAAGCTTTTCCAACAAATCATTCTGATTCATGTATTATCATACTCCCTGTTCATATTAAATATTTATTATATCATAATTTTCTCTTCTTCATCACTGCACTCACGAACCCACGCTTTCGCGCTCTTTCGT
>ERZ808240.767-NODE-767-length-41282-cov-4.813545_pt1 | contig 41282 bp, 40 predicted proteins | sample MGYA00521084_ERZ808240 | MGnify/ENA primary metagenome ERZ808240 (study PRJEB31516, sample SAMN03275571) | gut metagenome | biome: mammalia-associated habitat; material: feces | host: Papio cynocephalus | place: Kenya | collected 2012-08-06 ... | reverse complement strand
TGGTGATTTTTGTGAATTTACTCTTGACAAAGGTCACTTCATAACAGGTGTTTATATGAATCATTGTCATTGTGATCATCGGACGGACTTCGGTTCCGATGTATTTGTAACAAATATTCAGGAAATGGCAGAGCAGAATAAGTGCTATCGTACGGCACTCTGGACCGGCTGTCATTTGCAGATGACCTTAATGAGCATTCCTCCTTGCTGCGATATCGGTGCAGAGCTTCATCCGGACATGGATCAGCTCATCCGTATTGAAAAAGGAAATGCCATGGTCATCACAGGAAACTGCCCGCACAATCTGAACTGTGAGCAGCATATGTGTGAAGGTGATGCCGTATTCGTTCCTGCCGGAACCTGGCACAACATCAAGAACACAGGCAGATGTCCGCTCAAGCTGTCTACCATTTACGCCCCACCACATCATCCATTTGGAACTGTGGAATACACAAAAGAGGATGCTTAAGGAAGCATTTCTCACTTTATAAGATAAACCTGCCTATAACGTAAAAAGCAGGGCTGTCTGTATGAATTTGCTTTTTGGCATAAAAAATCGTCACTTCAAAATGAGGTGACGATTTTTCTATTATACAGTTCTAATTCATGAGCCAACTGTAATCCTTCCGACAATCGGGGATATCTTAGAAGGATACAGTCAATAACATCTTGAACTGTTCTTCACCATATACAGCATGTGGAATATCTTTTGGCATAATGAGTGTCTCACCCTCTGTTAAGATGAATATCTCCCCGCCTACAGTAAAACGTCCTGTACCATCAAGAACTGTTACCATTGCATCTCCGCCGGATGCATGTGTAGAGATTTCCTCCCCTTTGTCAAATGAGAAAACGGTCACGCTTACATAGTCGTTCTGAACGAGTGTCTTGCTGACTACCTGTCCTTCCTGATATTCTACCTGATCCTTTAATAATAATTTTGTCTTTTTTTCAATATTCTTGTACATGTTTCTTTGTCCTTTCGCTTTCAAAATTATTTTTTATATTTCTTTCCGTTGTCAACCCATTGTCTTATATATGCGTTGGTCTGTCTGTATTCATTATACCTTATTGTATACATTTCATACAGATATCTTTTTATCCGGCTGTCTTTCATTAATACATATCATTATAAAAGTCTTCCATACCTTCCGGCATCTCGGTCTCATAAAAGCCCCTGCCATTTCTGGTTCCCATTCGGATCGTCATGCCGAGATCCTCATAGACACTGACGCACTCATAGTCAATCGGCTCTGTCGTTCTGACAAGCTTCTCCAATTCTTTTGCAGCCTCCATATATTCGTCACCATCAAAGCCACCGATCGCAGGTCCTGACGCACCATAATATAAAGTCAGATAGATCACCTTACCATCCTTATCTTCTGCCGCAATCGTGTAGTCCAGTAACTCCTCGTTATTCTCCGTTATCTCCTTATCGCCAAATAATGTAACGATCTGACCAATGAACAAACCATGATATTCTGCAAGTGCTTCATCCTCATATACATTTAACAGCAAATAACTGCCTGCCATATCCACATCATCATTTACTCTGTAAAATGTATAATTTTCACACGAATACCTCGTTGTCTCTGTTCCATCTGCCTTTTCTGTTGTGCTGTCTTTTTCCTGTATCTCCATCTGATCTGAGCTTCCCTTCGTTTCTTTTTCTGATACCGCTTCAGTCTTCTCCGCTGTCGCATCTGCGGCAATTGTCTGGTAATTCTCAGTTGTGCCTTCCATACTATATTCGGATGTTGCCACCCACTGTCCATAGTCTGTCGTGATACCCTCGTCGGCACATCCGGTCAGCATCAACGCCCCGACTGCCCCTAATAATAAAATCGTCTTTTTCATATCTGGCATCTCCCCATGTATTTATTTTACCCCTGTAAGCCTGTCAGATCCAACTTATATATCGTTCTCTCTAGCTTCATCTGATCCAGAAACATGATCATATAAATTGGATAATAAATCTTTGCTCCGGAAACTTCAATATTTCCTTCGGAAAAAATATACGCTTCCTTTATTCCATATTCCGCATTTTCCAACACATTATTAAGTGCTGAATGCCGCTTGTAATCTTTGCCTGATTTTATCTCCAACGGAACCACTACGCCATCACGTTCAATCACAAAATCAAGTTCTCCCTGTTTCTTACTGTTAAAATAATATTCTTTATAACCTTTTGACAGCAGCTCCTGTGCAACTACATTTTCAAAAAGAGCTCCATTATTTATAAAACCGGCGTTGCTTAAAATCGCCATTTTCACCTGATTAGAATATCGGCTTGTCAGCAATCCGACATCAGAGAAAAATAATTTGAACAAATTACGATTCTCGCTGATCACCAATGGCAATTTCGGCTCACTGATATTATATACAGGAATTGCAACACCAGCATCCTTCAGCCAGAGGAAATCATTTGCCACACGATCATATGACAATCCTTTTCCTATACTGTTTATCTGGAATCGTTTATTTTTCTGGTCTAACTGACCAGGCATAGCATCATAAATCTCCTGAAGCTTCAGCTTATAATGTTTTTCGTATTTTGAAAAATCCTGTTTATACAGTCGAATGATCTTCTCATGAATCTGTGCTGTTCTGACCAGGTCATTCGTCTCAATATAAGTCGCTACTGCTTCCGGCATTCCTCCAACGATCAAATACAGATTAAACACATCGAGCATCTTGGAATGAATAAAATCATCCACCGGTTTCCTGCTTTTGAAATTCTCCTGCAGCAGCTCTATGATATTGTCACTTACACCAACAGCTTTTGAGAACTCCTTAAAATCAAGCGGATACATGTCATATATTCTCATATATCCAACCGGTGCAGAACGAAGATCGTTCAACTCAACACCTAACAGTGAGCCACTCATAATATACCGGAAGCTGCCTTCTTCTACAAGGAATTTGATTCTGGTTACGATATCCTTATATTCCTGTATCTCATCCAAAAAAATGATCGTATTATTTTTTTCAAGCGGCTGATCTGTTGTCAGACTAAACCGCATCAATAGCTCTTTCGCATCCTTTGCCCCGGAAAACAATTCTATCAGCTCCGGTTGTTCTATAAAATTTAATTCAACATATGGAATTCCACTCTCCTGCAGGCACTGGCGGATCAGATATGTCTTTCCTATCTGTCGGGCTCCGGTAAGCAAAAATGCATCTCTGCCCTCTGAAATCCAATCATCTATAACTTTTTCAGCAGACCGTTTAATCATATTTTTCACCTCTGCAATTTATTCTGTAACTTTTCCAACCATATTATACCTGTTTTTTGCAACTTTTCCAACCTTATTATGCCCCATTTTTGCAACTTTTCCAACTTTTTGCTGTACGACAAAAGGACGGTCGTTTTCACGACCGTCCTTTTATGTCTGTCAGTTTTTATTTATAATCATTCTCCAGTCCGTCAGCATCGAAGTAATTGATCTTCATAGCAGAACGCACATCATGAAGAGTTGCTGCTGCTTTCTTCTGTGCAGTCTCGCTTCCTGCTTTTAAGATATCAAGGACATCCGGTATACGGTTTTCCCACATCTTACGGCGTTCACGGATCGGTGTGAGCTCTGACTGTAATACATTGTTCAGGAACTTCTTCACCTTAACATCACCAAGACCACCACGGCTGTAGTGTTCTTTCAATTCATCCAGATTCTTATAATCAGGCAGGAACTGTTCAAAATGTTCAGGACGACAGAATGCATCCAGATATGTGAATACGGAATTGCCTTCGATCTGTCCAGGATCCTCAACACGGATATGATTTGGATCTGTGTACATGGACATAACCTTCTTCTTTACTTCATCTGCTTCATCTGAAAGATAAATACAGTTGCCAAGAGATTTGCTCATCTTTGCTTTTCCATCGATACCCGGAAGTCTGAGGCATGCTTTGTTGGATGGTAATACGATCTCAGGATCCGTCAGGGTTTCGCCATATACGGAATTGAACTTGTGAACGATCTCCTTACACTGTTCCAGCATAGGAAGCTGATCTTCACCAACCGGCACTTCTGTTGCACGGAAAGCTGTGATATCTGCTGCCTGACTGATCGGATAGCAGAAGAACCCAACCGGGATACTTGCTTCAAAATTGCGCTGCTTGATCTCGGATTTTACAGTAGGATTTCTCTGTACACGAGATACTGTAACGAGGTTCATATAATAGAAAGATAATTCTGTCAGTTCCGGAACCATGGACTGAATAAAGATTGTTGATTTCTCAGGATCAATTCCACAAGCCAGATAATCAAGTGCAACCTGAATAATATTCTGTCTTACCTTCTCCGGATGCTCGGCATTATCTGTAAGTGCCTGTGCATCTGCTATCATTATATATATCTCATCATAGTTTCCTGAATTCTGAAGCTTCACGCGTTCAGAAAGGGAACCAACATAATGTCCAACGTGAAGTCGTCCTGTAGGACGGTCACCGGTTAAAATAATTCTACTCATCTTAAAAAGTCTCCTTCATTTCTTCGTTCGATAATCCTGCCCACAATTATACCGCGAGATACTGTCACCGTCAAGGAAACCCTACTGCTCACTGATGATCTTTCTGCCACTGAAATAGGTGATCAGGAAATATCCACCATAGATCACAACCAAAACCACAACGGTCATAAGCATAGCTGCTCCCATGTCATCGGTTCCCATCAATGAAAGGATCTGTCTGCTGAACTTCAATCCAAATATCGAATGAATGACTGCAAGTGCAAGCGGGAACAGAAAGAACAGACCCATCTGGGCAAATAATGCATGGTTGATCATCTTCTGATCCACACCAAGTTTTCGAAGCATCTTATATCGTTCCACATTATCGGTGCTTTCTGACAGTTCCTTTAATGCAAGGATCGCTGCACCGGAGATCAGGAAGATCATTCCAATGTATAATCCGATAAAGGAAGCGATCGCGCCGAGTCCGATACTGGCAGCTTTTACATTTTCTTTCGTATTCAGGCTCAGATTCACATCCATATCTGCTTTCACTAAAGAACCGATATGTTCATTTCTTGCCATGATCTTATCCTTATCCGTCGTATTGTAGATTGCAAGCAGATTTTCGGAAATCGGTGTTACTCCGGCAAGCACCTCATCCGGTACAATAATGATACCCGTATTAATTGCCTGCGTGGATATCTGGATATCTCCATCCTGACATTTATCCATACCCGGTTTTAATGTATGACCATTTACCTGAATCTCCTTGCCTGAATGCAGGGATTCATTTCTATATTTCAGCATCTGATTGTAGTTTGCTATGATTCCATATTCATCATCTTTGATCGATACCGATTTGTACCCACACAGCTTAGCTACACGGTTATAATCAGATACGGTCATAACATCTTCCATTACATCGACCACACCATACACAAGACCATCACCAAGGAAATCATCCAATGCCTGTTCACTGAATGTATCACTATATGTGAGATCCGGCAGGGCGTATACATAGATATCTTCATAAGAAGAAAACATGGATGCTATATCAATTCCATTTTCCTTATATATCTCCATGATATCCTTCTTATCCCATGTCGGGTCATAATAGGCATCCTTATCTGCATCCTTATCTGCCCCCTTACCGGATGCGATATCATAATCGGAACTTCTTACCTGTCTGCCAATCGCTATATCGATCGGTGCATACTTTCTTAATCCCTCATTTAAACCATTTCGGATCGTAAGTGCTGATGTCAGCACACAGATCGTAACAAATAGCATGATACAGATGATCGAGATTGACAGTACATTTGTATTTACACGGCTGCTCATCTGCCGGACAACAAATGAATTCAAGCCTTTATAATAAACGCGTTTTATGGAAGAAACTACTCTGAACAACATACCGGAAACTGACCAGAAGATCAGGAATGTACAGACACATCCAAGTCCGATGCAGATATAGACATCTTTCATATAAAGGGCTGTAGTATCTGCATTAATATGATAGTAAGCATATCCAAGCCCTGCTGCTGCGATCAGAAATACCAATACTGATACCCATGGATTTTTCATCTTTACTGTCTCTGATCTTCTTCCTTTCTGGAACAGGTCGATCAATTTACATCGTCCGATCGCGATCGTATTAAACAGGATCACTACCACATAGATGATCGCAAAATAAAAACAGGTCTTTACAAATGCAGAACCAGAAAATACAAAACTAAAAGATGACATATCGGCATCAAACATATTTGCAACTAACAAACTGGTAAACTGGGAAAGTCCGATACCGGCAAGAAGGCCAACGCCAAGCGAAACCAGACCGATGATCAGCGTCTCGATAAACAGCATCTTTGATACTTTCCATTTACCCATTCCAAGCAACAGATACAAGCCAAATTCTTTGTTGCGTCGTTTCATCAGAAAGCGGCTGGCATATATGATCAGGAAACCAAGTACAAATGCAATGAATACACTGACACCGGAAATAATATTTGCCATCAGTTCTACGATCTCTCTGGTATCTGCTGAGATCTTCAACATTGCAGTCTGTGTCTCGATTGCATTAAAGATATAGAAAATTGCTACACCAAGAACCAGTGTGAAGAAATAGATCGCATAGTCCTTCAAACTTTTCTTCATATTGCTAAGGGATAACTTAAAGAGCGTCATTTAAGTCACCTCCAAGCAATGTTACAACATCTATAATCTTGTTGAAGAATTCTTTCCTGCTGTCCGCTCCACGACGAAGCTCATGAAATACTTTGCCGTCCTTAATGAACAGGATGCGACTGGCATAACTTGCGGTAAAGGAATCATGTGTTACCATCAGGATCGTAGCTGACAGTTCTTCATTCAGATGTTTCAGACTTTCAAGCAACAGCTTTGCAGATTTGGAATCCAGTGCTCCTGTCGGTTCATCGGCAAGGATCAGCTTCGGATTCGTTATGATCGCCCTTGCGGATGCCACTCTCTGTTTCTGACCACCGGACATCTGATATGGATATTTATTCAGGACTTCTTCGATCGCAAGCTCCTTTGCAATCTTCTTTATCTTTTCATCAATCTTCTTTGCAGGAGTGTTCTGTATCGATAACGCCAGTGCAATGTTCTCATATGCTGTAAGTGTATCTAACAAGTTGAAATCCTGAAAGATAAATCCCAGTTCTTCCCGGCGGAAGCGGTTCAACTGGTTGCCGCGAAGCTTTGTGATATCATCTCTTCCTACATAGATATGACCGCTGCTGACGCGGTCAATCGTGGAAATGCAGTTAAGCAGTGTCGTCTTTCCACTTCCGGATGCTCCCATGATCGCAACATACTCACCTTTTTCTACGCTAAATGAAATATTATCTATGGCTTTTGTCATATTCGATTTGCTGCCATAATACTTTTCGATATTCTCAATCTTTAAAATTGTTTCCACTTTTATCTCCTATCTGCGGCTGAACAAATTCTCTGTTCCATCCTGTACATTGCTTCATTTGTATAGGTTGTTTCGGTATTGATCATCCCGTAAAATCACGTTTGCCTTTCTTCATGTTCTGACATCCTATCTGCACATGTCTCTGTCGCGATAAAACCATTGCTCCGACGACATGGCACAGGATATCAGAACACTCAGTCGGCCGCTCTATGGATTTTAGGGATAACCAATACTCAAAACAACCTACACAAATTTTTTCCATCTTGTTAATGGAACAGCGAATTTTCTACCACACAATTATTATTTTTCGGATAAAGTGTTGATTGTTGGTTTCATTGTCAACACCTCATCTCCTGTTTACAAGTGTGAGTATATTGTTTTCAAGGGGGAGTGTCGTTTTTCTTATGTTACAGAAGGTTACAATTTTGTAAGGTTAAGACATTTGGCATTCTTTATCTGTCTGTCAGATAAGGGGCACATGGTAAAGTATAGTTTTATTCTTCCACGAGATAATAGTCGTTTCCGCCAAAGGTTACAGCGACGTCTGTTCCGACATTTTCTTTGGAAGTGATCGTAAGACGGTGGCCTAACTGATTACACAGTCCTTTTACGATATATAAGCCCATACCGGTTGACTTGGCAAAACGGCGTCCATTCTCACCGGTAAATGATTTTTCGCACACACGGGGAAGATCTGCTTCGGAGATTCCGATTCCATTATCACAGATATGAAGTGTGACATTATTATCTTCTTTTGTCGTCCAGATCTGGATCTGCCGATCCTTATCCGGCTTCATATATTTGATGCTGTTGCTCATGATCTGGTTTATCATGAATTCCAGCCATTTGGCATCTGTCGTAACGCTGACATCAACATCATGTACATCCAGACAAATGTTACTCTCCAACAGCATATCTTTATTCTTCAACGCCACTTTATTCACAACCGATTTGATCCGCACCGAATCAAACCGGTAATCTTTGCTCGCATGTTCTGCCCGGACATAATACAGCACCTGATCGGCATATGCGTCCAGACGATTCACCTGTTCCTCATATTTCTTCGGTATTTTGTCCTGATTATTGTGGCACATCAATACCAGACTTGCGATCGGCAGCTTGATCTCGTGTACCCATATCTCGATGAAATCCTTGAAATCATCCACACTCTGCCGATACTCTTTCACATGCTCCGTCATGGATTTGTTGATCTCATATAACGCATCATAGACCAGCTTTCCCTCGTAGAAACCCGGCTCTTCTAATGTATCGACAACCAGATATTTCTGATCCAGCTGCTCCATATGTGCATAAAGGAAATTATAGAAATTCCTTCGTTTTATGTAATCTGTTAAAATGGCAGGCAGTAAAAACAAAATTGCCAGTACGAGAAAAATCACCGTCAGCTCCCATGACGTCCGCATCGCACGGAAAGCAACTAACATGATCGCTATAAATAACAGATATCCGGTCAGGATACCCGCTTTATCCTTTATGTATTCCCAAAATCTCATATCAGACGATACCCCTGTTTCTTTCTTGTCTCAATCGCATCCGGCAGTCCAAGCTCCGCAAGCTTTGTCCGAAGTCTGCTGATATTAACCGTAAGTGCGTTATCATTTACATATTCCTCATTATCCCATAGATCTGTCATGATCTCGTCTCTGGATACGATCTTGTCCTTACTGCTTAACAGCCGTTGGAAAATGATCATCTCATTTTTCGTCAGCACCTGTTCTTTCTCACCAACCCGGATCGTTCCTTTACTGAAATTCACTTCAGCCCCACGATAAGATGCTGCGTTCTGGCTTCCCTCCATCCGCTTCAGCACAGCTGCGATCCGCAGCAGAAGGATCGTCGGATTATATGGTTTCGTGATATAATCATCTGCCCCATAGCTCATCGACAAAACCTCGTCCATCTCAGAAGTACGGCTGGTCACCATAATGATCGGGATATCCGATTCTTTTCGAATCTCTTTTAACAGATTTCTGCCATTTATGCCCGGAATATTAATATCCATCAAAATCAGATCTGCGCCCGCTCCCAAGGTCTCTTCCTTTGAATGTTCAAAATCAGTCAGATAAGATGCTGCATAGCCTTCGTTCTCCAAAATCTCAACAAGCTCCATGCATATGCTCTTATCATCTTCCACAATAAAAATCTTCTTCATAACACTCTCTACCGGCTCCTTCTATCCGCCTATATTTACCCGCAGGCAGCCACACTACCATCTGCCTGTCGGCATCATTATAGCATACGAAAAGAGGGTGTCACCATATTTGTTTCAGGGCTTTCACTACCAGATGCTAGCCACATCTTTCTTTACGAGGAATCGTCTCTGTTAAACATATAAAATTCCCCCGACTACTGTAGTTGAAAGACTCACTCCGTTTTCTATTCAGCTCGCGCACTGATTTGTCAGCAGTCGCCCTAACTCACCCTAAAGGGTTCAGACAAGGGCTTGGTGCTGACAGTTAGCGCAAGCAGAATTACAAAAACTCCGTGAATGTCTTATCAATACAGTAGTCGGGGAATTTTATATTTCATAACGAAGTATAAGCCCCTCGTAAAGAAAGATCGTGAATAGCATCCCGCAATAAAAAAAGCCCTGAAACAGATATGGTGAAAAACATTCATGAAGTATTCGTGATAAAGTTTGTGCTAACTGTCAGCACCAAGCCCTTGTCTGAACCCGTCAGGGTGAGTTAGGGCGGCTGCTGACAAATAAGTGCACGAACTTTATAGAATACGAAATGAGTTTTTCACCATATCTGTCTCAGGGTATTTTATTACGGGATGCGAGCGGCTTACTCCTCGTATGGAAGAACTGCTCCATCGTAAGTTTCCTTGATGTAGTTCTTAACGTCGTCAGACTTTAAAACGTCAACGAGTGCCTTGATTGCTTCGTTGTTTTCGTTGCCTTCCTTAACAGCGATAACGTTTACATAAGTCTTGGCTGCCTCTGAATCATTCTGCTCATATGCAAGAGCATCTTTTCCTACTGAGAAACCTGCTGCAAGTGCATAGTTACCATTTAAAACGACAAATGCTGTCTCGTTTACAACTCTGGCAACCTGTGCTGCCTCAAGCTCAACGATCTGTACATTGTGTGGATTTTCTTCAATATCATTTACTGTTGCATTGATACCTGCACCATCCTTTAACTTGATGATTCCGTTATCCTGTAATAACAGAAGGGCTCTTGCTTCGTTTGTTGTATCATTTGGAACTGCGATAGAATCACCATCAGCGATCTCGTCTAAGCTCTTCTTTGTACCCGGATAGATACCGAATGGCTCATAATGGATCTTACCGGCTACTACAAGGTGTGTACCTTTTTCTTCATTGAAGCTCTCAAGGTATGGAACATGCTGGAAGTAGTTTGCATCAAACTCGCCGCTTTCTACAACCTCGTTTGGCTTTACATAATCATCAAATACTGTAACCTGAAGATCATATCCTTTTTCCTTTAATGCCTTCTTTGCATATTCAAGGATTTCAGCATGTGGTGTTGCAGATGCTGCAACTGTAATTGTCTTTGAATCTGATTTGCTGTCTTTATCTTCTTTCTTGCCGCAGCCTGAAAGGGCTCCTGCTACTAATACGCCTGTTAATGTAAGTGCTAATAATTTCTTAAATGTCTTTTTCATGGAAGATTCCTCGCTTTCTTTATTTTTCCTTTTTTACTTTCATTTTATATATTGGATGTCCGGTGTGCACTTTCCTGACATCTGTTTGTAAACCGCCAATAACGATCCGGTACTTATCCGGCTGTCATCGTCAGGGGTTATCTGATTATGATTTTCTCCGGTCTAATCGGTTTGCGATCAGCATTCCGACTGACTGGAAGACCTGAACAATCACGATCAGTAAGATAACTGTCACGATCATGATGTCTGTCTGATATCTGTAATATCCATAGCGGACTGCGATATCACCAAGTCCACCACCTCCGACTGCACCTGCCATCGCAGAATAACCAAGAATGGTTCCGATCGCGATCGTTGCTCCGGTGATCAGCGAAGTTCTTGCTTCAACAAGGAGTACCCGAAGGATGACCCGCATCGTTCCTGCACCCATCGCACGGGCAGCCTCAACAACTCCATTGTCAACTTCCTTCAAGGATGACTCTACCATTCTTGCAATAAATGGAATGGCTGCTACTGTAAGTGGTACGATCGTTGCTGTTGATCCGTAACTCTTACCGAGAAGGAATCTGGTAAATGGGATCAGTAAGATCAACAGGATCAGGAATGGTACGCTTCGAACGATATTTGCGATAAAATCAAGGATCTTATACAAAACCGGATGCGGTTTCAGTCCATCTTTATCGCTGATACAGAGGAGCACGCCCATCGGAAGTCCGAATACATATCCAAACAGTGTAGAAACAACTGTCATATAAAGCGTCTCTAAGATACCGTTTAAGATCATTTCTCTAATTTGTTCCGTCCACATGTTCCTCACCTCCATTCACATTATCACTTAATTCCTCAAGTTCCAGCCCATGTTCTTTCAGGTACTGTTCCATCGCGGCAACATTTACAGAATCCTTCGGAAGCTCAAGTATCATTTCACCCTTTGCCACGCCTCCGACATTCTTAGTCGATGCTTTTAAGATATTGACCGGCTCTTTAAATGTCAGGATCATATTTGCAATTACCGGTTCAAATGCTGAATTTTCTGTATATACGATTCGGATTCTGGTTCCATTCTTTATGCTGTCAGTGGTCTTTAGCAGTTCCTGTTCGGCAACATTTCCTTCGTCCTTCTGTAACAGCTCTCTGGCTACTTCTGACTTCGGATGATTGAAAATATCAATCGTTCTGCCATGCTCAACCACCTGACCATCCTTCATGATCGCTACCTGATTACAGATCTCTCGAACAACTGCCATCTGGTGAGTGATAACAACGATCGTAATTCCAAACCGCTGATTGATATCCTTTAACAGTTCCAGGATCGATGATGTCGTCTGTGGATCCAGCGCACTGGTTGCCTCATCACAAAGCAGAATCTGTGGATCGGATGCAAGTGCTCTGGCAATCGCCACTCTCTGCTTCTGTCCACCGGACAACTGTGACGGATATGCTTTTGCACGATCCCGCAACCCAACGATCTCTAACAACTCATATGCTTTCTTTCTTGCCTCTGCTTTTGATTTTCCCTGAATGAACAGTGGAAAACATACATTATCGAGAACCGATTTCTGCATCAGCAGATTAAAATGCTGGAAGATCATACCGATATGTTCTCTCTGTTTACGAAGTTCCTTGTCTGACAGACCTCCAAGCTCCTTATCCTGTACCACAACTGTTCCCGATGTAGGTACTTCTATATGATTGATACATCGTACCAGGGTACTTTTTCCTGCACCGGACATTCCGATGATTCCGTAAATATCTCCGGCTTCAATATTCAGTGATACATCCTTTAATGCATCGATCGTTCCGTCTTTGGTCTGAAACGTCTTAGATACATGTTCGATCTGAATGATTGCCATATTTCTCTCTTCCTTTCAAATCTTTTTCACTATATGAATCAGACTGGCTTCTACTCCATTCATGTAATAAATGCCATCCTGCCGCATAACAAAAAGCAGTCATCACATGCTTATGACAACTGCCCTTTGTTATATGATAATCAATACTATATATCTAACAAATCAGGTGTTCAAAGCATATGAAATAAATGCCATACAATCACACATCATCTGGCAGCAACACATGTTGTTCTTTGTAGTTGTCATGATTCTTTCTGAGCCCATATGCTTATCCTCCTTCTTATGAATTCTTTGTTATTTATCCTCAGGAACATTTCATACTAATCTGATATGTTTTGTCTGTTTTGTTCCTTTCATGTTTCATGATTATAGCGTCCGTTTTTCCGATTGTCAACCATTAAATCCTATTTAGGTTATAGGATATACATTTTACTGGTTATAAGTTTTGCTTATAGCAAGCATATTTACAGTATGATTTTTTGCTTCCGGATCCTGTTTTCTCCTCTCCCACCTTTATAACTTGACACGCAAATATCTTTCAGTTAAACTATATATTTGCAAATAATATTGTTAGGAGGAAGATCGGCTTAACATTACATATTTACTTCCTGAGTTTTACTAATCTGAAGTTAATGTCGGTATATCTGCATGTCTTTTCATAAATTATTAAATTCTATTATAGATTCACAATCTGTAACCAAAAATTCTCTGATCAATGAAACCGGGATCGACCGTTCAAGTTTCTACCAGATCTTAAGCGGCAAACGTATTCCAACTAAAGATCAGATTACAAATATTATTCACCTGCTTGACATATCGGCTGCCGATGAGATGGATTTATATGATGCTTTTTATCTGGAGCGTCTGGGTGAAACCAATTATCATTATCTGAAATTCACAGAAAAATGTCTGAATATCATTGGTTCTCCAACTATTGATGCAGAATCACCTAACCGCCAGACACATTCTATATTGCAGGAATTACAAGACAAACAGCCAAATCATCTGGTTGATACAGGCCAGTCCAAAATACCAACAGGAACTATACTTTACCAATCTACGGATGAGATCATCAGTGGACTGACAAAATTCTTAATACAGGCCAGTCAAAAAGAAAACAATCATTTACAGGTATCACTTCCATTTGACTTGTCATCACGGATCAAACTGTTTGCCACCATGCGGCCATTGATTGCATCAGGGAAATTTCAAAATGCAACTGTTTCCCAGATATTGCACTTTCAAACAAAAAATCCAAATGACATCACGGAAAAGCTGGATGGATTTGCCTTCCTGTTAGAATCAGTTCTTGCGAAAGAAACTAATATCACCTATAACATTTACTATTATTCCAATGAACAAAGAGTCAGCAAAAACTCCGGGGTACTTTTTCCTTTCTACATCATAACAGATGATGCCTGTCTGCTGTTAAATGCAAATGCGAGCAAGGGCTGCCTTCTGACAGATTCATCCCTGATCGGTTTTATGAAGGAAGAATTTCATTCTGTATTTGATCATGCAGAACCTTTTCTATCAAGCTTCAGCCAGAAGGATCTTCCACAGTTTCAGGCCAGATCAATTCCTGCGGAAGAAGTGATCTTTATCCAGAAGCATCCCGGTGCCTGTCTGATGGTCACAGATGATCTGGTTGAAAAATATATTCCCGAAAATTTCAGAGATACATTAAAACAACATTTCCATTTTATGCAGCAAATGAATGCCAGCGAAGGCATCACTCTGGATGGCATCCGGGAATTTGCAAAAGGTCATGTGATCTCCGAATCCGGTTTCTATGTAGAACCTGATACCTCAGACATTATAAATGCTCTTGAACAATTAAAATCGCGGCTTGACAGTAACCTCTTCGTTCTTGACACCAGGAAGATTCCGGTATCGGATAACTGGGCATTTCTTTTATACCCGGATAAATATGCCTTACTTGTTCCAAATAAGGAACTGGATTTTATTATCTGTGTATCCGATCCCGATATTATTCAAGCATTAACATATACCTTTCATTCTGTGGATTTTAATGATTATATTTTGGATAAACACTATGTAAAACAGGAGATTCAAAAACTGATATCTGAAAATAAAAACAGAGTGGCAGATCAAACTTTATAAATGCCACTTCTGGTTTTCAACACATTATCATGATAAAATGAAATTGCCTTTGATAAAACATCATTTGATGTATTTTTATCATGTGATGCACTTCTTTTTCATATGAGGGGTAATTTATAGACAGACGGATGCTTCTTACAGAGCAAAGAAGCATCCGTTCTTTGTTTTCAAAACAAATATAATTACAGAACTATTTCCGGCAATAACCAGATTCATTCATAACTTCTAGATTGTTCCCTTTACAACCAGAGTGCTGACCCCCGGATTTGCCACCCAGACTCCTGTCTCAGAATCCTGTGTATATGTTGCTGCCGGAACTGTGATCTGTCCTGCGACAGTTGAGAACTCACCTGTTGTCTCATCATAGGTATAATTTGTTGTCTCTGTCCATGCTGTTCCATTAAAGGTTACAGACAGATTTGACAGGATAGGATTGAATGTATCCGTGATAACTGCTCCCGTAGCTGTATCTGCGGATGCACTTCCTGCATTCTGGATCAGGAACGTATAGGTCAGGATTCCATTTTCCGTTACAGGAACCGGACTTACAGACTTTGTGATCGTAAGGATCGGTGTACTCTCTGTACGGATCGTCTCTGTTACCGTGATCGGAGTAACCCCGCCACCGGATACAACTGCTGTATTCGTAATCGCGCCTGCTGCATCCATCGGTGCAAATGCATTCACTTCTGCCTCATATACAACTGTAATATCTCCATTTGCCGGAACTGTAAGCCCCGAGATCACAAGGGATGGTGCGGCTGTTACAGCAGGTGCAGTCTGAAGAACACCATTCACATAATATTTTACAGTATCTGCAATATATGTGAGCGGAACCAGAGTTCCCTCTCCAAATGTATATGCGCCCAGATCATCTGTGATAATAATGCCGCTAAATGCTGTAGTTCCTGTATTTACAATCGTGATAACATACGTTACAGTATCATTCTGTCCATATGTCTTTCTGACTGCCGTCTTGCTTGCTGACAGCACTTCTAACAGCTCACCAACCGCAATATTGGAATTTGCTATGGAATTACCATAGCGAAGCTGTGCCTGATTTGTAAACTGTGCCATAAATTGCTCTCTTCCTTTCTTATATTCAGGTATAGTACAATATATGACAGAATTTTTATTTGTTTCATATTTAGATAATTTGTGCTATACTTTTAGAGTAAATGTACAAAGGTGTACAAACCGTTTGGTTTGTGCACCTTTTTTTGCAATTCCACTCGGATGCAAAAGAGTCGCAAAAGACTCTTTATCTTTATTAATTTATATCAGGGAGAAGGTTACAAACATGAAACTTGAAAATTACGAAGTTCATCTGCCAAATTATTCTATTGGCAATACCATTTATGACAAAATCGGCCCGGTCTGCGAGTCTTACGGAACGACGGTACTGGTCATCGGGGGACAAAAGGCTCTTGCGGCTGCTTTTGACAAGATAAAAACCGCCGTCAATAATACAAAACTCACGATAATCGGAACCGAACTGTTTGGCTCTGACTGCACCTATCAGACAGTTGAACACCTGCGGTCACTGCCTGTTTATCAGGAAGCTGACATGGTATTTGGTGTTGGCGGAGGCAAAGCACTGGATACCGTCAAATGTCTATGTATCCCGGATGATAAACCGGTGTTTACATTTCCAACCATTGCATCTAACTGCTCCGCCTGTACATCCGTATCCATTATGTACAACGAAGACGGAACATTCTTAAAGCCTCACTTCTTTATCCGTCCTTCGATGCATGCTTTCATTGATACAGAGATTATTGCCAAAGCTCCAAGCTGTTATATGTGGGCCGGCATCGGTGATACCTATGCCAAATACTATGAAGCAACCATATCATCCAGAGGCGAACGGCTGGAACATTTTACTTCGCTCGGAGTTTCCATCAGTAAAATGTGTCGTGACCCGCTTCTGATGTACGGTCCTGCTGCATTTACCGATCACCAGAAAGGAATCTGCTCTTATGATGTAGAGCAGGTCATCCTGTCGATCATTGTCACCACAGGAATTGCTTCTATCTTTTTAACAAAAGACTGTACGCCCGATTACAACAGTGGTCTGGCACATGCCATATTCTATGCGCTCACACAGTATCCGATCATAGAAAAAAAGCATCTGCATGGTGAAGTTGTAGGATTTGGTGTTCTGCTGGCTCTGCTCATAGATGGTCAGACAGATGAATTTGAAAAAGTGTATGCATTAAACAAAGCGATCAAACTTCCTGTAAAACTGTCTGATATTGAGATCACGGAAGACGAATGGGAAGAAACCATGACCCGTATCCCGGAAATGTCCGATGTCGCTCATTATCCATATAAAGTAACAAAAGCCATGCTTACCGATGCCATGGCACAGTTAAATGAAAGAAACAGACAGAAAGAAGGGAATGTATAATGGAACAGATAAAAAAGAGCAGTACCATATTATTTGGTGTTGCATTTGTATGGTTTACAACACACTTTGGCGGCGGTTTTGCTTCTGGCGCACAGATTTACAGCTACTATGTCCGCTATGGTATCTGGTGTCTGGTCATGCCTGCACTTGCCATGATCTATAATGCCGTTTTCTTCGCTTACTGCATGAGATTTGCAAGAAAACACGAGGTATATGATTACCGTTCCTATAACAATGCATTCTATGGACGGTTTGCTCCAATATTTTCAAATCTATTCGAGGTTCTATATATCTGTGTTATGTGTGTAGCTCCTGCCGTAGCATTTGCAACAGGTGGCGCGACACTCAGTACTTTGACCGGACTTCCGTACCTGCTCTGTACTTTGATCATAGGTATCTTTATATTTATCGTGGCTATCTTCGGAACAGATCTGGTACGCAAAGTTGCTTCTGTTCTATCCATCTGTATCATCGTTGGATTACTGATCGTCTACGTTCCGAACATCATCACAGGTGCATCAGCCATCAAAGAAACAGCAACTATCATGATAAATAATCATCTTCCCTTTGGAAAAGCCCTGTATTCAGCCTTTTTATATGGAACTTTCCAGCTCGCCAATGTCGCTGTATTTGTCCAGCACGCCAAATCCTTTGACAAGCCAAAGGATGCCGTCAAGAGTATGGGAATCGGCTGCGTGATCAATGCCATTATGATGACGATCGTGGTTCTGGGCATCATGACCGTTGCCTCGAAACCGGAAATGGCAGAGCAGAGTGTCCCAACTTTATTCATGGTAAAAAATGGTGTAGGCAGCCGCTTCATGACACCGTTGATCTCCATTCTGATCATCCTTGGAGCAGTCTCAACTGCTGTCAATATGGTTGCAGCCATGGTAACCAGAATCAGCAGCAGCATCGATAAAGGGACAAAAAAATCTGCCGGAACCGGTATCAATTCTGATCGTCCGTCCGACAGCATAAAATCAGATATATTTTCAAAGATTACTTTTAAGGAGGTCATTATTGCTATTCTCTGTTGTCTGGCAGATTTCGGCATTGCCCAGTTCGGCTTACTGACCTTGATCCAGAAAGCTTACAGTTTTCTGGCATATCTGGCAATCCCGGTTATTCTGATTCCTTATCTCATTCACATGATCGTAACAAGATGCGATACGAAATAATTAATTATCTTTCTCCCGGAGTTTTACGACCAGCTCGTAGACCTCCGGGTGTTTTTCTTTCAGATGCTCGTCCAGCAGATGTCTTCGTTCTTTAAATTTCTCTGCAAGTTCCGGATGATCCTTTGCAATACGGTCGTGGATCTCTCTACGATGCTCCTCAAAGCGTCTGGCGATCGTTTCCTCATCCTTACCTGATATATGAACGATCTCTTTCAGATGTTCTTCCAGATGCTCTAACCACTCATCCTCATCCATCGCTTCCATATGGAACCAGCTTCCATGCATAAGTTCATCAACATCACCATTCTGTTTCAGATGCTCGATCTGAAGCCGGATCTGCTTCTCGATCTCATCCTCACTCTCCGCTCCAAATGCCCAGACAAATTCCTGAACACGATTATCTGCACGCTTTCTTGACGCACTCCTCGGCTGGTTGTCCACACCGCCTTCTAACGGATATGGGCGCTTGATTCCCATATCCTTTAAGGCAATATGTACCGTTCGTCTGACGCAGCCTTCCTCGATCAGATAACCAAGTCCCAGCTTACGAAGCTGTTCATTGACATCTGCTATATGCTCTGTCATATAGAAACGGATGCCCTTTTCCTTTAACGACTGATATAACATAGCGATCCGGTCTGCCGCTGTTATATCGATACTTCCGATTCCACTTGCATCTATGATAACCGCCTTTGTTTCAGGCGTGATATAATCTTCAATATCTCTCTGGAAGATCTGTATATTTGCAAAGAACAGATTACTGCTGAATCGATAGATCAGCACACCGGAGATCGCATGGATCTGGCTGCTCTCCTTCAGATCACGGAAATGTCTGTGTCCCGGCTGGATTCCAAGGAAACATCTTGCAGGCTTGGCTGTCCGTATGATCATCTCTGTAAATGAAAGGATAATGCCGATCAATACACCGTTGATCGTGCCGAGTAACAGCACACCAAAGAATGCCCCGAAAAAGATCAGGCACTCAGTACGGCTGACCTTAAACAGTCTTGCTGCAAGGTCGAATTCCGTTGCTCCAAGCAATGCTGATATCACGATGGCTGTAAGCACCGGAACCGGAAGATAACCGATAAATCCGGTCGCACAGACCAGCACAACGATCATGGATAGACCTGCTACAATACCTGTAAGCTGAGTCTTTGCCTGATACTGTTCTCCCATTGCCGTTCTTGATACCGAGCCATTGATCGGACAGCAGCCGGTAAATGCCGCAAGAAAATTTCCCATTGAAAATGCAAGGATCTCCTGATTATCATTGATCCGGTAACCGTTCTTCTGCGCAAAGTTATTCTCCGCGAGAAGTGTTTCCGCCATTATAACAACTGCTACCGACAGGCTGATCGTCACCGCTTCACGAACCGATATCACACTAAAATCCGGTATTGCCCAACGCGGAAGTCCGGTATCAACAAAAGCAAGTGTCTGCACACCCCATTCTTCTACCGGAAGCAGATATGTCATTCCTGCACCTGCCACCATCAGAAGGACTGCCATCGGAAATTTCGGAACCAGTTTCTTGGATATCAGCAATATGGCAAGTGCCGCAAGTCCCATTACCACCGACTGCCAGTTGATATTCTGCGCAGTTTTTATAATATGTTCTGCCAGTTCAAAGAACTCTCCGGTTCCTGCTGAACCACCCATCAGCTTTGGTATCTGCATTAGTATAATAGTAGTACAGATTCCTGTAATAAAACCACCCATAACCGGAGCCGATATATAGTTAACCAACTTCCCCGCCTTCATAATATAAAATGCAAGAAGCCACAACGCTACAAAGAAGGTCAGCACCGGAACAACAGTCATTGCTTCTTCCGACCCACCCTCTATATTAAGACTTAACAGGGCAGATCCGATGAGTGCCGCCGGAGCCGCATCCACGCCAAAGATGAACTGTGGTGATGTCGAGAATAGCGCAAATATCAGGATCGGAAATACCGAACCATATAAGCCATAGACTGCCGGGAGTCCTGCAATCTGTGCATATCCCATGGATATCGGTATCGATACTGTCATGATGATAATGCCCGCCAAAAGATCCTTTATGAAATTTTTCTTATTATAATGACGTAATGTAGCTCCTATCGTTATTTTCATTTCTGTCTCTCATTCCTATTATATCTGTATTATTCTATATTCCCTATTATAAAAGAAAAGTGAAGATATGCACAACTGCTATCTTCACCTTTTCTTTTATGATACAGGTTTCTTTGCTCTGCACCAGTCAATAACGGCCTCATATAATTCCATAGTGTCATCGTTCAGTGCTTTCACCTGCTCGATATCACCAGCCTTTACAGCTGCCTCTAAACGGGTTGCCGCATCCGCCATCTCATTTGCTCCAATTGTCCGTGAAGTACTCTTTAAGGAATGCACCAGGATACGATAATTCTCCCAATCTTCTTTCACATATGCCTGTCGGATCTTATCCAGACAATTTGTATCTGCATACATTTCAAACATTTCCTGTAGATATTTCTCATTTCCTGCACAATAAGTCAGTGCAGATTCATGGTCAATATTTACCTGTTTCATGTAATCTTCCCCTTTCTTTTTCTCCATTCAGTCCCTACACCAGATGGAGCATCACCCCGAACCATACTTTTTCAATAATTCTTATATTTATCTAATTCATGATTCCATGAATCGTTTCCAGAAATACTGCCGCAAGATATGGTTTCGTAATATAATCCTCTACTCCCAGTTTTCTGGCTTTTTCTATCATATCATAATCTCTGGTCGCTGTAATAAATGCCACCGGTACATCTGTGATCTGTCTGATCTGTTCAAAGGTCTCAAATCCATTCATTCCCGGCATCTCGATATCAAGCAGAATAAGATCCACCTTCTGTGATTTCAGGAATTCCACAGCTTCTTTTCCACTCTCTGCACCATAGATCTTGGTATAATGGCTCTTCTTTACAGATATTTCCGATCACACGGAAATTCATCTCATCATCATCTACAACAAGGATCTTTCGACGGAGTTCCTCCGTCTGTTTCATTTTGTATTGTTTATCCTCGTCGATCATCCGAAGCATGATGATATTTTGCCCCCTGTGCCATCTCGTCAAAACGATTACTTCCTTTTAAGATATGATAGCCTGCAACTGTATGCAGCTTTATCATTGAGAATTCCTGATCAGTCAACCGTCCCGGCTTATTAATGATCGTATCTGGAATACGGATCTTTCCTACATCATGTAACAACGCGATCCGATAGATCTTCTCCTGTTCTTCTTCCGACTTACCCATACGTTTTGCAAGCTCTCTGCTGTAATAAGCAACACGGACTGAATGGTCTCTGGTATATTTGTCCTTTGCATCGATCGTCTTTGCAAGGATCTGCATCACTGTATTATTTGTCTTAGATAATTCACTGTTTGTTGCATCCAGCTGATCCAGTGTATGTTCTGTCCGCCACATAGATAACGTACAGACAGAACTGTTATCGCCGCAAAGCAGACAATAAGCGTAAGTACATACTGTTTTCTACTGACTTTTTTCATTAATCTTCTGTCCCTTCACCTAACTTTTTTCCATCCCTGAAATAATATACTCGAAAATATTCATACAAATATAATAATAATACCAATTTTTAATAAAATTTACCACTATATAAGCATAATATTCCAGCTAATCTTCATTTCAGTCAGGATATCAAACATTTGATATATGCTGTATATCAATCAGGTAAAGATGCCGTTCTTTATCTCCGACTGGATCTTCTCCAGATTTTTCTTGTCTCCGCCTCCCGGATCAGCTCATCTCGAAAATCCGGGTGTGCAATTGATACCAATGCCTCTGCCCGCTCCCAGGTGGAACGGCCTTCCAGATTCACGACACCATATTCTGTTGCAAGAAAATAAACCTGGCTTCTTGGCGAAGTTACAATATCGCCATTAAACTGTGGATGAATTCTGGAATGAACCACGCCCTTGCTGTCCTTATACACTGAACTCATACAGATAAATGCTTTACCACCTTTGGATGCAGATGCTCCAACAAGAAAATCCAGCTGGCCGCCGGTTCCGGATATCTGTCTGACGCCTGCACTCTCCGCTGCTACCTGCCCATACAGATCAACGGCAACACAGCTGTTGATCGAAACCATATTATCAATCTCTCCTATCACACTTGGTCGGTTCACATACTCTAACGGATATGCCGCCACTCCCGGATTGTCATCGATCCAGTCGTATAAGCTCCGGCTTCCAACCGCACAGCCAAATACTCCTTTTCCACGATCGATCCGCTTGCGTTTATTTGTAAGTTTTCCTGCCCGATACATCTTCAGATATGCATCGCTGCAAAGTTCTGTATGCATACCGAGATCTTTCAGATCAGACTCTGCAATAATATCTCCCAGCGCACCTGGCATACTGCCAATACCAATCTGCAGGGTCGCACCATCTACAATATACGGAATAATAAGCTCTGCGATCTTCCGGTCAACTGCAGTCGGCTCCGGCATCAGCAGATCCGGATATGGCTCATGCTCTCCTTCCACGATATAATCAATGTCCGAAATATGAATACATTCATCATAGCCGCCACGTACCTTTGGAAGATTTTCATTGATCTCTACAATAACGATATCTGCAGCCCGGACGATCGGTGCAGCCACACCGGTATTGACCGAATAATTAAAATATCCATGCCGATCCATCGGCGAAACACTGAGCATAACTACATTTACCTTCAGGAAATACTCATAATATGCGGCATTATTGTGAAATACCATCGGAATATAATAACAGAGTCCACGGTCACATAACGACCGTTCATATGCTGAACAATGCCAGCTATGGTAAGTAAAATGCTCCTGACTCTCATCGCATTCAGCAACCGCGATCGGTCCTGAGATCAGATTTCCGCGCACCTTAACATCGAACAGCTCATCTCTGCGTTTTGCCAGCGCACGGTCAAGGATCTCCGGCTTTCCGAGTGAACAGGTATAATCCACCCAGTCCCCATCTTTTACTACGGAAACCGCCTCCTCCGGCGTGCGGAGTTTTCGTTTGTATTCCTCTAAAAAATGTCCGTATGTCATACTATTTCCTCCTTCGCTTAACCGTCCTTCATTTAAACTATGCCTGTAAAACCTCTGACAGTTTCGGATCTGACTGTAATACTTCTACCGCTTTCTTCCGATACTGTTCTTCATGAAGATAGGTATACCGGAATGGTTTTATGGATGGTGCTTTTTCTATTGCACGGATAAAATCATCCCTTTTCATGCCGACTGTCTTCACATAATCCCAGAATCCGGTATCTGTAAATACCGTATTGATCCGCTCATATCTGTGATCCTGAACAACGCTCATCAGATATGTTGCAACTCCGACCTGAATACCATGAAGCTGCGGTCGTTCCAGCATTTGATCCAACGCATGCGAGATCAGATGCTCACTTCCACTGGTCGGTGCGCTGTCTCCTGCAATCTCATTTGCCACACCGCTCATGGCAAGAGAATCCAAGAGTTCCTTGATAAACCGTTCATCATGAATATCTTTAAACGGTGTCCGCACAAAACTGTTGACCGCTTTCTTCGATATCATCATCGCAAAATCATTTACGGAACCGTGTCCATGCAATTCTTCAAAAATCCAGTCATAGAGTGCTGTGATCTTCGATACCATATCTCCGATACCGGAAAACAGAAATGCTTTCGGTGCACCTTTTATCACATCGATATCTGCGAAGATTCCATACGCGATCCCCGCCGGTACAGATTTGCGTCGTCCCTCCACGAGCAGAGATGCACTGGCACTGGAAAATCCATCACTGGATGCCGACGTCGGCACACTGATAAATGGCAGTTTTCTCAAAAAGCCACAGTATTTTGCTGCATCGACAACCTTGCCGCCTCCGATACCAAGTACCGCCTGTGTTGTATTCGGAAATGAAAATGCAAGCTGCACCAGATCATCGATCCGAACGGTATCCATCTCCATATATTGAAGCACCTCAACACCACTGTCTGCCATACCCTCCATCACTGTATGTCCAAACATATCGATCAACCCATTGCCAAACAGGATCACAACCTTGTAAATGCCCTCATCTGCAAGATAACCTCCGATCCGTCTGAGCAGGTCTTTCTCCACCTTCAATATCGATGGTATCTGTATCTCCCTGGTATCAATCTTCGCCATTCTCGTAACCTCCTGTAGCCCTGTAATTTATTATACATTCTCTTATTCAATATTTCTGCATTACACTATATTTTGCACGATTCTATATTCTGCATTATTTCATATTCTACATAATTATATACTCAACATACCCTATTTTAACCCAAACTGCAACTCATTCTCATTCAAACCAAAACTAACATAGAGCAGTGGAAATACCACTGATTGGTATGATGAACTAACGCCTAAAAAATTTGAAGCCGGAGGGATATATATTTTATGAAGCAGACCTATTATTACGTCGGTCCTTAACGAATCACCATCTGGTGATGAGTTTAGTACCGCTACGTAATAATCGAACGAAAGTGCTCTGCGTAATAAAGATATATATCTCTCCGGCTTCGGATTTTTCACACAGCCTTAATTGTATTTCCACTGCTCAGACTGTAACTGCAGATCAACCATATGCTTGTAGATTCCATTCTTGGCTTTCAGTTCCGCAGGTGTTCCCTGCTCTGCAACCACGCCATCCTTCAACACAACGATCTTATCAACACCATCTACTGTACGCATTCTATGTGCAATGATAAGTACCGTCTTGTTCCGGATCAACTTGGAGATAGATTCCTGAATAATAGACTCATTATCCACATCCAGAGATGCAGTTGCTTCATCCATCAGAATGATCGGTGCATCCTTCAAGAATGCTCTTGCGATCGAGATTCTCTGACGTTCTCCACCGGATAACGCGGAACCGTTTTCTCCGATCATGGTATCCCATTTAGCCGGAAGCTTCTCAATAAAATCTGTACAGTTTGCAAGCTTTGCTGCTGCCATAACTTCTTCATCGGTCGCATCCTTTTTACCGATTCGGATATTCTCCATAATCGTGTTATTGAACAGTGTAACATCCTGGAACACGATCGAATACAAGGACAATAACTGCTCCGGATCAATATCCAGAACATTCATGCCGCCAACCGTGATCGTACCGGCATTGTTATCCCAGAATCTTGCTGCCAGTCTGGAAACCGTTGTCTTACCATCACCGGATGGTCCGATCAGGGCTGTGACCTCACCCTGCTTTGCTGTAAAGCTGACATCGGAAAGTACCTGTTCTCCATCCTTATAAGAGAATGCCACATGGTCAAATACGATATCATATCCCTTATTATCCAGATTCTCTCGACCTGTCTGCTCATCATGAGACAGGATCTCATCCATACGCTCACAGTTCTTATTGATACTGATCACCGCAGACAGATTCTGAAGTGCTATCTGAAGCGGTTCATACATTCTGGTTACGACCAACAGAAATGCAAAGAATGTCAACACATTAATATCTCCTTTTACCAGAAGAATGCTTCCCACAAGTGCAACAGTTCCAATGCCAAATTTCAAGATCATCTGCGCAGAGCAGACAAATGCAGCATTTGCAAATTCTGATACGATCGCATGACGCTCGACATCCTTGATCTTCTTATTCAGACCTTCCATATAAGAATCAGCCATATTATTGGAACGGAGGTCACGGATCGTTTCCAGACCTTCCTGTATACCATCCAGACATGCCAGTTTATAAGTTATCGTCTTCTCATGAACCTTACCCATAACTGTCTTTGAATAACCAACGATGGCAAATGCTACCGGCATAACCCATACAGCCGCCAGTGCCATTCTCCAGTCGAAGAAGAACAGACCGATCACGATCAATGTTGTAGATACAAATGCACCTACAAGCTCAGGAATCCAGTGTGAGCTTGCAGTCTCGATCAATGCACAGTCGGACATGATTGTATTTGTCAGATCTGCAAGATCCTTCTTGCCAAAGAAAGAAAGTGGAAGCTTTCTCAGCTTTTCTGCAAGTGTTCTACGACGGACACCACTCTCTACATAGGTTGAATAGAAAGTCGAATTATACTGAAAACTTGTTGATATAACAATTAACAATAAAGTTACAATGATTCCAATAATAAAGAATGACAGTTTATCCTTTGGAACACGGTTCTCCAACAGATATGAAGCTAATTGATACAGCAGTCCTACCGGGAGCATCAGCACCAGATTGGAGATCGTAACTGCTACAAAAGCACGAACCATAGCATTTGCACCCTTTTCAGACAGGGCATATTTGTGCTTTAATTTTTCTATCATGCTGTTTCACCCTTCCTTCCTACCTGCCAGTTGACAGATTTGTTATATTCCTTCCACATATGAGTATAGATTCCATTCTTTGCAGACAGCTCCTCATGTGTTCCGTTCTCTGCGATCTTACCATCCTTCAGCACATAGATGCAGTCCGCATCCGTTACAGTTGACAGACGATGTGCGATCATGATAACGGTCTTATCCTTTGCCAGATTTTCAAATGCTTTCTGAACCAGACGTTCATTATCAGGATCAGCAAATGCAGTAGCTTCATCCAGAATCAGGATCGGGGCATTTTTAAGAAATGCTCTTGCAATGGATAACCGCTGTGCCTCACCACCGGATACATAGATTCCCTTAGAGCCGATCATTGTATGTACTCCCTCCGGGAACTTCTCGATAATATCCATACACTGAGCAGCGGAAAGTGCCTGCATAACTTCTTCGTCCGTCGCATCCGGTCTGCCCATTCTTATATTTTCCAGTATGCTGGTCTTTAACAGCTTGCTGTCCTGAAATACATATGATACTTCTTCCATCAGCTTCTTTGTGTCGATATTTTTAACATCCGCACCACCGATCTTTATGCTGCCATCCTTTACATCCCAGAATCTTGCAACCAGAGATGCCAGTGTTGTCTTACCACCACCGGATGGACCTACGAGTGCGATATGTGCTCCGGCAGGAATCTTCATAGATACATCATCTATTGCATTTCCCTTTGCTTCATCATAGGCAAATGCAACATGCTCCATCGTGATTGATGCATCCTTTGGTGTCTCCTGCTTTCCTGTAGTTACCAGAGGTTTTGCATCCAGAATATCATCCATTCTCTGTAATGCATCCTCCACCAGCATCTGGGATTCGCCTGCATAGGCAATCTTCATAAGCGTAGTTGTCAGAACCGAAGTGATCAGAATGTAAAAGATCAGGTTTAATACAAATGCATCACTTACATGATTTCCACCCAGAATGTAAGCAACAATGATGAGTGCTGCAAAAATTCCATTTGCTGACATCGTAAACAGAACCATCGGCTTCATCATCCCCTTGGTATAATCAAGCGTCCATTTCTCATAATCATCAATCGCTGCCTTGAACTTCTTGAATGAGAACACCGTCTGTCCAAAGGTCTTAACAACCGGAATACCTCTTACATACTCAACTGCCTCAGAAGACATAGTTTCAAGTGCATTCTGATACTGCTTCATATCCTCTGCCATCTTTGGCCCCATCATCAATGTTCCCATCATGATAAATGCTAATGCAGCAGGAATCAGACTGGCAAGGCCTAATCTCCAGTCAAATACGAACATCACTACTAACAGTCCAACCGGTGTTGCAACGGAAACTGCTTTGTCCGGAAGGTTATGTGCGAGAAAAGTCTCTGTAGCTGCACTGGAATCATTTACAACCTTACGGAACTTTCCGGTTCCCTCTTTCTCAACATATCCAAGCGGCAGCTTCATAAGGTGTTCCATCATGGCTGTTCTCATATTGGCCTGTACACGGAATGCTGCTTTATGAGAACACATCAATGCCGCAATATACACAACCATTGCAAGCAGGGCAAATCCAACGGCCTGCCAGCCATAGGTTTTGATATGTGTTGCCTCTGCAAAATTCGGTCGAACCTCAAGAATCTCTTTCATGATACGCCATACATCATAAAATGGTATCAGTGCGATCCATGCAGAAAGAACCGCGAGAACACAGGACGCATAAGTAAAATACTTATGCCCACCTGCAATGTCCATAAGTCTGGACAATACACTTTGTTTCTTTTCTTTCATAGTTAACCTCCTGTTACTAAAGTTAGTGTTTGCTAACCTATATTTATTTTTATAGGACTGCTGCATGTTGTATTTCATGCAACAGTCCTTATTATCAGAACTGCATTCCGATCACTGCCTGCCAGCCCGCATAGTTAAATGCTCTGACATTTGCCATAAATGTCTTTGCTTCTTCATAACTCTTATCATGTGTGATCAGTTCATACACACATTGCCATCCGTTCCTGCAATGTACATGGATAAAAAAATCATCTACCGGATGCACGCCATCCGAAAACTGCTTCGCAAACTGTTTATAATAATATTCTTCCTTTGCCGCAAGCTGGTCAAAATATGTCTCATATTCTGTCCCCGCCGAACAGCAGAAGATCAGTTTGAATTCTTCCAGATGTCCGTAAATATATTCCAGTACAAGATCCGTTCCTTCATCCCCGGCATCCTCTGCCCGGCTGATATCTGCCGCTTCTCCTGCTTTCTTTATGCTGTCAGAATAAATCGCCATCAACTCATCTGCGGCTTCCTTTACGATCGCCGTAAATAAGCCACTCTTGTCGCCAAATCTTGTATAGATTGAATTCGTGCTGACTCCGCTGTCTGCCGATATTCTCCGCAGGCTGGCATCATGGAATCCATATTGTAAGAATTCCTTTCTGGCACTATCCAATAAATTTTCTGTTACACCTTCTGATTCTTTTCTCATAAACCACACCTTAATCATTTTGTTTCATATATTGTCATTTAACAGGCAATATAAAATAACAGCGTTATTATAACGCTGTTATTTTATAAAAGTCAAGCTTATTTATACAACTTGTTCTACATTATTTTTCAAATAAGAGAACTACTACTCCTATACCTGTTACCTGTACCAGATTAATGCTTTCGAATCGTATAGAGACATCCCATTCCTGATACTGCAAGCAGAATATAAAGCACAGCCGGATTCATATCATCTCCTGTCTTTGGCGATGCTGTCTTATCATCTTTTTTCACTTCTGTTGTATCACCATCACCACTCTGTGTCGTACTGTCTGTTTCATCCTCTGTGCTGTCTTTTGTTGTGGATTCAGATGTATCTCCGGTCGTCTCTGTTGTAGGTTCTGTCACTTCTTCCGTCGTCTTTCCTGATGCATCCTCAGTTGTATTTCCCGACTGGTCTTCTGTTGCCGTCTCAACCTTCTTATATGCGATTGCATAATTTGAAAATCCATCTGTCTGGAACATCACCATCTGAGTTGCAGCATCAAAGGAAGCAGGAATAATCTCATAGGTTCCATCCTTTTTCTCATGAATAACTGCCAGCTCACTATTCGCAGGTTCCCAGTCGGCTTCTATCTGAAGAGATACCTTTGCCGATTTCTTCAAAGTCTCTATATTATTTATCCACAGATTTGATGCTGTATTCTTATACAGGATCTGTGCCAGCTTGATATCAAAATACTCTGCGATCTGATAATCACCTGCCGCCTTTTTAAAAGCATCGATCTGTTGCTGTGTGAGAACCGCATCCTTTATCGTCAGTCTGCTGTTTCCTGATGTGATCTCATTTTCTGCAAGCTGAATCAACGCTTTTTTCACTTTATCTGTTTTAAGCTCTACCTGATCTTCTGCCTTTGTAAATATACCGCTGATATGTACATTTTCATCCGGCATTGTATATGAAAATGTAGATGCATCTGCCAGGGGCGTTAAAGACTGACCATTTATCGTTATCGATTCAAGCTGATATCCATATTCCGGCACTGCCCGGAGAATAATTTCTGAACCCGGTATAACACTTGCCCATCCATAGCTGATGTCCTGTTTAACACCGTCTAAACAGATCGATGTTCCATCCGGTTTTTTGATCTCAAGTATCTCTATCGTTCCATTTTTTAATAACTCATCATCTTTCAGGCTTGTATTATATGCTTTATCCCTAGCCCATATAATAACTCTTGGTATGATCGTCGGTTTCTTTGTAACCTCGATTACATATTCACTGGCAGGCTCAATCGTGAATTCCACTGTATCCTTCGTTCCTTCCGGCAATGTGATCGCCTTTCCATTTACTGTAACAGTTCCGATATCTCCATCGCCAAATGCCAGCTGGATCCTAAGCAGATTATAGATTTCGCCGGACGCATATCCCTTGCCGGTTCCCTGTATATGTCTGCTCTCAACTCCGATCTTCTCTGAATTCAGATAAATTTCCATTCCAATTCCATCATAGGTTCCCATGATCTGAATATCATCCGGGTAACCAGGATTAGGTGATGGTGGTGTCTCTCTTGTAATTTTGATATTTAGATCACCGCTGAATATATATCCATCAATCTTTACATAAGAATTTCGACTGACATCATATGATACGTTATTGATATATAGCCGAAGTCCCGCCGTTGAAACTCCAAGCAGCCCATCCATTGAAGATTCATCCAGAACCATAGCTACTTGCAGATAATAGTCTTTATCTTCCAGATCGACCTGCATGTTATTTTTATCGATCGAACAATTTGTGTAACTGCCCATATCCAAGTCTCTCGTACATAATGTCAGCCTTACTTTACAGTCATCCTCAATAACAAAGATCGCCTTTCCATCTTCAATAGATGCCCCGATAAAATTCAATGTTGCCATGTTGGTTTCTGCAGCACTTACCTGTACACCAGCAAATGGCAGCAATATCATACTGATACACAGCCATAAACTTAGAAAAATCCCTAATTTTTTCCTCATAATTTTGTCCTCCATCTGCTTCCCTCCCTAGGGAAGTTATTTGCAGTCATTCTATCAAAAAGCCCCTGATTCCACAAGCGTTTCAGACAAGAAAAATCATGAAAATAGTCAGGAAAATAGCGTGTTTGATGCGTTGCGGCAAACGTCGGAACGCAGTGCTATATTTCCTGACTGGTATAATTTTTATGGCTGTACTTTTTCTTAGAATTTCTTCTCCATACAGATGAAATGCTTGTCAAACAGATCACATTCTCCGACGGTTTTAAACCCAATCTTTGCATATGTCGAAAGTGCCACCACATGACCTTCCCGAACCAGAATGTGGATTCCTTTCATGCCCCGGTTCTTCAACACATCACCGGCATAATTCATCATCTGCTTTGCGATTCCCTGCCCCTGCATATCCTTTCTTACACAGAGTCTGGATAACTCTCCTGACGGTGTCTGATCTTCATGCCAGCAGGTCAGTGCCTCCACTGCATCGTCATGGTCGATCGAGATCGTCGCAATGATCTCTCCTGCATCGTTCTTCATAACAAACAGGTCTTCATTCTTAAGATCAAATGCGATCGTGTTCTCGTCCGGGTATGTCTCACTCCATTCACATGGTCCCCCGATCATCGCATGGTATAACGCCAATAGTTCTTCTTTATCTTCTTCTGTTGCATTCACTATCTGCATGGTAAGTCCTCTTTTTTCTGTCCTTCTTCGTTCTCAACTCATGCTGTCAATTCCTGAATATAATGATCCTTTTCTGTCCATAATGCTGGATTTATTCCATATTCTTTCAAAGCGCCTATAGCATCATCTGATACTTTTCTATCTGTATTCTGAATAAATGCATATAACTTTGCTTCCCGCTGACGCATATCCTTCGTATCATTCCACGCAAAAATAATATTTCTGGCTGCATTCAGATCCATATTGTTGACAACCTTAATAAATCTTTCTGTAGATTTCTTAGAACGAGCTATTGCAAAATCATAATGCGTTGTCAATTTGCTTTTTCCTGTCAGACATATATTATCAATATATCTTACATCATTTGCATCAAAAAACTTCTGAACATCATCTAAAAAAACAGACTGAACATTATTTCTTGATAAATAAAACATATCACTTACTTTTACCATACATTGCGCCAGCATATGTTTCTTTAATGGCAGATCACTGGTTGTACAATTCACTGTTAATTCATTTGTTTCTGTTTTTGTTACACCATATGAAGAAATAATAGAATTAAGTATCGTCATTCTCCTGACACCGCTATCCAGATCAAATCCGCCCAACTGTAGATCTCTGATCGTCGCTCCATCATCTGTAATATAAAATGTGCCATCCCCCTGTTCAATGATATATAATTCTATACAATCATTATTTCTATCTAAAAAAGGCAATGTTATTCTATAAGTAGTACTATTCACCTTATATTGATCAATATTTTGTTTTAACCAGTCCAAATACTGTTTTCCAAAATCTATATCATGTTGCACACTCATCATATCACACCCTGCACATTTTCTATATTTATATTACAATATCCGCAAAAATCGGAAAAAACATTCATAAAATAAATATTGTTCTTATCAAAATTTATTCCTTCAAAATTTTCTAAATCATACGCCCATGGAAGATTCCCTGTATCATTATCTGTTTCTCTAAAGATATGTATATGATTTCTGGATGTCTTCGTCCCATCTGGATTTATATGCGGTGGTGAATCAATATCTATTCTGACAAGTGGTAATCTGGTGATCGCATATCTATTTTGTATTTTGAATTTTGATAATTCAATTTTTCCACTTCTATCTACATCCAGATAAAACTTATCCTTAGAGTTTTTACCCTCTAAGTCATAAGTCTCACCTTCTCCATTATTAGGCAATTCAACAGGATACTTTTTAAATATTTTTTCAATCTGTAATAATCTTTGAAACTCTTTGTCTGTCACGTCTTCATCCCCCCCTGTTTTTCTTTATATTAGCACATTCTATTACTAATAGCCATTATTTTTACAGCTTCTCCGCCCATTCAGCTTCTTTAAATCCGGTGATCACCAGATCATCTTTCACGATCAACGGACGTTTTACAAGCATGCCATTTGTCGCCAGCAGCTGAAGCTGTTCTTCTTCAGTCATGGTTGGCAGTTTGTCCTTCAACTTCATTTCTTTATAAAGCATTCCACTGGTATTGAAGAATCTCTTAAGTGGCAGTCCTCCTTTTTCATACCATTCCTTTAATTCCTCATAAGATGGATTGTCCTCCACGATATGGCGTTCTGTGTATTCGATCTTGTGTTCATCCAGCCAGCGTTTTGCTTTCTGGCACGTAGAACATTTTGGATAATATATAAATAACATGTCTTTCTCCTTTCCTCTTCAATCCACATCAAACAGATCTTCCATTTCCTCCACGGCTTCATAGTATTTGTTCATCCATTCCGTCATGCGGTCAATATGCTCTCTGTCCGCTTCCACCTGTTCGATATCCTCCGGCCACTCATCGCCTTCACCTATGCCCTGCTGCAGGAGCCAGTTTTCAGCACACTCAAACCGGCACATTCTGCCATCGGCACTCTCGATTGTTACCAGCACCAGAAGTGGCTCACCGGGCATCCGCTCCTCACAGCCATAATCAGCTTCATCTATTCTGGTCACAGACCACATGTTATACATCTCCTTCAACTTCTTAAAATGTTTTGCAGTTATCATTCCCGCCCATCAGCATCCTTGCAAGCATGTAATTTTGCGTTCATTATATCGTGATTTCATCACTCAATGCATTCCGCAAAATCAGCACCCTTGCCAGCAAGTAATTTTGCGTTCATTATATCATGATCCCATTCGCCGTTCGCCAATCATGCAAGCATATTGGCTCTCTTGTGCTCATTATAGCACAGATCGTTGAAAATTCTAGCAAATCCCCATTTCTCTTACACAAAAACAGCCCTCCTTACTGGTGTGTCCGGTAAAGAGGGCATATAGTAAGAACCGGAGGGTTCTTTTTAAGAAATATTTTTATGTATAGCTGATATCTGGTTGCTTATTTATTATTTTTCTTTCTTCTGACTAAAATCGCTGCACATCCGGCAAGTGATGCCATAAGAAGTGTTACACAGAGTGTCAGATTGAAAGTATCGCTCGTCTGCGTCAGCTTATTGTCTGTGTTACCCTTTGTGTTATCTTTACTGTTGCCAGCGTCTGTAGTATTTTTATCTGTAGTGTCATCGTCCACATCGCTATCGTCTGTAGTATCATCGTCCGTATCGTCTTTATCTACGTCACTATCGTCTGTGGTATCATCGTCTGCATCGTTATCGTCCACATCATCATTACCTGTGTCACTGTCGTCAGATGTATTTGCAACGACAGTAAAGCTTGTACTTGCCGAACCATCTGTCCATACGATCTCAAATGTATGACTGTCAGCAGATAAAGTATTAAGATAATCTGCTTTAACTGTAATGATTGTTGAACCTTCGGTCACTGTGTAATTCTTAGCATCTATAATTACACCATCTACCTTGACATTCTGGAACTTCGAGATATCACCATCACCTTTGATCACAAGACTTCCGTCTGTGTTCTGCGTCCATGAACTATTTGCACCTTCAATAATTTTGTACTGAGCAGGAGTAGGATCTGGTTCCGATGCCGTATTATCTGTTACCGTCAGTGTTACTGTGTCTGTTGTAACAGAACCTGCTGAATTACTGATTATACACTGATACTTAAATCCATTGCAGTCTTTGTCTGTTATCCCTGTCGTATAGCTTGCACTGTTTGCTCCGCTAATATCTACAAAACCCTTGCCGTCATTTCTATCTATTTTCCACTGATATGTAATATCTGTGCCAGTTGCTGTCACAGTATAGGTTGCTTTCTCTCCGGCTTTTACTAATGCATTTTTCGGCTGTCCGGTGATCGCTGGTTTTTCTACAGGAGGTACTGCATTCTTATCCATAAGAAGCAATGTGGTTCTGTCACTGTTGCCATGTGCAACCTTATACTTATCATCGTCACTAACAATGATTCCACTGTAGTCCGTATCTGCAGATGCACCTATCGCTATAATAATTGAATTATTTTCTTCAGAAATATCACCGGAATTCACACCGATCTTACCGGTCAGTGTTCCTTTTATATTGAGTGTTGTGTTTAAGGTGCGGTCTCCATATGTAGAACTTGTCAGGCAGAGATTATCGTCCTTGCCGTTATTTTTGTTGCCTGTAATGGTAGCGGCATCGGTAACCTCAAGATTAGCTGCGCCCGGTTCCTCGGCAAAAGAACATGCATACACACCTGCTCCTGTATTATAAGATTATTTTAAATCGTACCCTAAGGTACGAGTCAAGCACAGGATACTTTTATTGGATGTATTTTTAAAAAATGGGGTTGTATATGAAAAAACAGGATGAAAATTTATTTAAAATCGGGGAAATCGTAAAGATTTTAGGAATAACCAGAAAAACCATCTTAGGCTATGAAGAAATGGAACTGTTAATGCCCGCCATCAAGGATGAAAACAGCGGATACCGCTATTACTCTGCGGATAACATGACACAGATCCGCTCCATCCGTTCTTTGCAGACCTTAGGACTTTCTCTCGCAGAAATCAGGGAATATTATTATAATACGGAGAATCTCGACCGTCATTTGGAACGTCTGATGGAACTGCGTGACACATATATCGCTGCCGCAAAAACCGGAAAGATGTCCATGTCCGCCCGCATGTTCACCGTGCGAATGGATGAGACAGATACTGGTCTGGATCTGCTATGTTGTATTCCTGTCGAAGAAGATTTCACCGGCAAAGAACGAACGGAATTTGCCGAGGTCTCTGCCCTGTGCATCTATTACCGCGGACCTTATGAAGGTATCGGCACGGCCATCACGGCTCTAAATGAATACGTGCAGACAAATGCCATTGAAACCACCGGTAAATTCCGCAGTATCTATTTAGAAGATCCTCCAAATCGTGGTACACACACGTCGGACTATATCACACAGATCGTTATGCCAGTTCTGCCCTGCTGTAAATCTTTGTAGAAATGATGGACGATATTATTAAGATTACCGCGCTTATAATGAAGCTTCCAATCAGCAGAAGTGCCTGGGTGATATTTGACAGAAATTCTATATTCAGATTTTCTGTTATTTTCAAAAACTGAGCAAATCCAATTGGAGAAGCCATGATAACCACTACGAAAAACATTTTTGTTCTTTCATAGCCTAATTTGAATTGTATTGGGAAATAAATACCCAAACAAATAGAGAGAATCAAAAATAATATAACAGGTATCTTATAGCTTACTGTTTGAAGTGTCGGAAATACAAGGGCTTCAAGCCAGAAAATAAAACTACAGCCAGCATATATCACGATGCAGAATATATATTTGGATAACACAACACTCTTTCTTGAAAATGGCAGCGCGCACAGCAGTGTTAACGCTTTCGGATATTGTGTTTCTTTTATAGAAGTAAACGGCGATTGTGGGGGGGATTATAAAATTGTTCCCTATTAATTTATTGTTTTTTGCTGTAATAAGCTTCTATCTTTTTGACGCTCCAAATACCTATAGGTATAAAAATCATTTTAATGGTTTAAAATTTTTATATCTATTTGAGCTTCCTCTATCGGTAACCACGCCAGTACACTATCAGGTTCTATAACTCCTCCACGACTTTGCCTAAAAGTTCCCGGTTTTCCGTTCTCAGTAGACAATAATCCTGTATCCCAACATCCGGCACTCAACTGCCCATCCTTCTCGATAATCAGGCAGACCTCAAAATCATCCGGGAGTCTGTCTTTCATATAATTGAACCCCTTCAAAGTTATTTCCCCGGACCTATTTGTTATAGCAATTACTTCTTTTCTACTCATCGTTCATTTTCTCCTTTACTCTTTATATTGACGACTTCGTTTAATAGCAAGCCCACCATGCAAAACTGTCATGAACATATATACTCCCTATTCCATAAACATATAAGGTTTGTATTTTATATTTGAACCGATTCCCGTATTCAAAGTGAATGTTTTTCACCTTAAAAGATTTTCCACTTCTTCATCGTTTTGCGGTCACAAATTTTGACCGCAAAATTTATGCAATTATTATCGTAGCACCTTGAAATTGGTCTACGCATTATCTACGCCCAGTTATGTAATTCATACAAAAATCTGGTGTAAAATACACAATATTATATATTTTCGACTATTCGGATTGACTTCTATTTTTATCATATAGTATTATTCATTTATAATTAAGATAATCTTCCGATGTCTATTCACCTTCATGTTCATTAAAAAATTAACAATTTTACTGATATCAATCAGTCCATGAGTATCTCCAGATATAATAAAGCTCATAGTTCTTATCTCCCCTCGATCTCATGCATTATAAACCTTGTTTTCTGCTAATTTTCTCTCTAACTCATTAAAATCAACTGTCATAATATCACACCTTCATCCGAATAATCGGATATTTCTTTTAACAATTTTTCCGACACAAAATATGGATTATTATCATTTTCTAGTAGCTCTATAAGTATTGCATCCCCATCACACTCTAAAACTTTAAATTTATCCCCAATCCTAAACTTAAGGCCTTCATTACTTTCAGCTTCTTTCTCAACTGTATAAATCATGTCAGATTTAATTGACAAATCATTTTTCTTTTCCTTACGTTTGATAATTGCTTCTACTACTTATTTATCTTCTTTGCATATGCATACATTCTTTTCACAAATTCTCATTTTTCAAATCACTCGAAATATTCAGGCTCTGTTCAAATCCCCGATATGTACTAAATCCCAGCATATATACCGCCATTGCCATTGCCAGCTCCTCATCTGCAAAATTTAATTTATCCGCTATTGCTCTCAATTCATCCAAAACTGTGTCATGCGGAATTGTAATATCCTTATCTGTAGATACAACCTTTGCGATCGTATTTGGAAGCTCCATACACATATCATAAAATGCAGTATCACAACCAGTGACAAGTGCATAGAATTGATCCATACTTACCCTTCTAATCCTTCTATGAGATACACTTGAACCATTAACGGTGGTTGCCCATTTTATATTTTGAGATTTTTTAGCAATCGCTTCTACTAAAAAGCAGGCACAATCGTCATTCTGTAATAACTGGTTCTGCATTTTGATATACGTTTTTCCGGCTGAAGACGAATTCATCGTATTATGCTTGTTTTTCATTTCAACATAAATTGTTCTAACTCTATCCCCTTCCGGCAAGATAATTCCCTCTTCATTGTGGTAGATAACATCCCATCCACCTTCTTTTCCATTATCCGGCACACGGCAATCTTTTATATACTGGAATATTCTCTGATGAAAGTAACCTATATCATTATTTGCTGATTTATCTCTCTGTCTGAAGATCTCATTTCGAATCAATTCATCCCAGCTATACTGATACACATTTTTATCAAAAATCATTTTTACTGGATCTACAATATTACTGTTGAATTTTTCAATATCAATTGGCAATAATTTCTTATCATATTGAGCAATTGTAGCTGCAACATGCTTTGTAAAATCGTCCTCTGAAATAAACCCTAATTTCCACATTGTTAAATAGCCTCTCTCATTTTTTCTGTCTCACACACCATATCCAATGACTTACTGATCTCTTTCGCAATTTCATATGCAAGATTTACTGGAACAGCATTGCCTACCTGCTTATACTGTGATGAAATATTTCCACAGAACTCCCAATCGTCAGGAAACGTCTGACATCTTGCATTCTCTCTTACTGTAAATGGGCGAGCCTCCAACGGATGACATCGCTCAGTTTGTTTTTGTGACGGAGATGTCAAAACAGTGAGTGAAGGCTCATCTAAGCTCATTCTTCGTAATATACCAGTTCTACCACCTTCCATGTTCCAACAGCTCTTCATATATTCTTTTGCAATTGCCGGATCTATATCTTTCCAATATCCACCTGGTGGTACTAATTCAAATATTTTTCTCTTTTTCTCACCATATGGAATACCTGGTCCCTCAGGACAATCAAGCAAAATATCTCTAAGCACCGGTTTATAATCATGCTCTTTAGGAAATGAAAATGTAATAGTATTTTTCAAATCATTCCGGATTCCAATTGTAATAAGTCTTTCTCTTTTTTGTGGCACACCATAATCCCAGGCATTTAATACCCTTTTATCAATTGTATATCCAGCCTTCTCAAAAATGTTTAACATTGTCTCATATGTCTTGCCACCATCATGGGTTAATAAGCCTCTCACATTCTCAAACAAGAACATTTTCGGCTGCAATTTTTCCAAGAAAACAGCATAATGATAAAACAAAGTTCCCCGTGCATCTTCCAAGCCTAATCTTTTGCCCGCATATGAAAACGCCTGACATGGTGCTCCTCCTGAAAGTAAATCAAGTTCGCCCTTCTTGATTCCAAAATAGTTTTCCAAATCCAGACATGATATATTTGCAATATCATCATGAATTACATTCCAATTAGGTCGATTTTTTTTCAATGTATCTGAAGCATCCTTATCAAATTCTATTAACCCCAATGCATCAAAACCCGCCTTTTCTACTCCTAATGCCAATCCTCCAGCACCGGCAAATAACTCTATTGTAGTTTTCATATATGTACCTCTTTCAAAGTTTTCATTTATATATATAAACATATCATATTACATGTCCTAAAAAACGTACTCGTCTAAAGATTTTTGTTTCCATCTCTATCTTGAATATATGTCATGATATCACCATAATCCACTCCTAACGCATCACACAGCTTATCAAGCACAGGCATTGCTACATATTCATTCTTAACAAGCTTAGTCATGGTATTGGGTGCAATATCAGCTTTCTTTCTTAGATCCGCACGGCTCATTTCATTTTCTGCCAATCTTATCCATAATTTCTTATATGAAACCGCCATATTTACCTCCATATCTAATACAGCAAAATACGTTAAAATTATACCATTTTTCTATCAAATCCGCAATTAATACTCCCAACATCTTGCGATACATACAAAATTAAAAACACCCCACAGCCACCGAAGCAGCCATGAGGTGCAGCCATTCAAAATCTATTCCCTTACATCATCAAAAGCATACTCGTAACCGCCATACAGACCGCCATAGTCATATAACCTTCCTTCGTCACAAGCTCATGTCTCTTATACCCACTTCCTGTAAGCTCCACCGGATATTTCCGAAAGAACAGGATACAGAGTGTAATGAATCCGGCAAGTCCCACCACAAGAAGCAGAGCAACCACCCATCCAGGTATCAGGAATGTTCCCATATAAGCAACCATCACGTTGACAGCATTGAATACCAGGTGCATAGCCATGGAATATATCATATTGCCTGTTGCAATCCTTATAAGAGCAAATAAACAGCCGTAAAAAAAGCCATACAGGATCGAACCAAGTGAGAAGTGAAGCAGTGCAAAGAACAGACTGCCGATCACGACCGCAGCTCTCGTATCGACCTTCATATAGACTCCGAGTATCAGACCACGGAATACATACTCTTCCACAACTGCTGGTACAATAGCGAACGCTATTATGGCAAGCCACACCGGATATTTCGCTATATCCTCTGAACTGTCTGCCCCTGCAGATGACAGTAGCGAAGCAAGTGCCGATAACATGAGTGCTATTGGAATACCGCATACGGATATTCCTATACTCTGTAAAAGTGTTCCTGCTTTCGGTTTCTCAAAAGGTATGGTAAATTCCGCTCGTCTCTTCCTTGCCATGAACACTGCAAAAAGCATTGTCATAAAATATATCGCCATCTGTGCGCCCAGTGTTCCGAGGAACATCACTGTCATGATTCCCACTACTTCAAATATGT
>ERZ808240.766-NODE-766-length-41311-cov-16.213327_pt1 | contig 41311 bp, 30 predicted proteins | sample MGYA00521084_ERZ808240 | MGnify/ENA primary metagenome ERZ808240 (study PRJEB31516, sample SAMN03275571) | gut metagenome | biome: mammalia-associated habitat; material: feces | host: Papio cynocephalus | place: Kenya | collected 2012-08-06 ... | reverse complement strand
TACCGAAGAGTGGGCGGAAAAGATCCGCTCACAGTCGCAGACGATTTATTCAGAGTTTCCTTCTTTATGGGTGGCTGCCGTTGAACCGGTTGGCGGTCTCCGGTACGCCATTATCGATGATGCTCAACGCGGCGTCGGCGGCGTTTTTCAGGGACACGGCCAGCGCTTTTTCCTCATTTTCCGAGAAGGTGGACAGCACCCAGGCGGCCAGGTCATATTCCGGGTTCGGCTTTGCGCCCACCCCGATCTTGACCCGGGGAAAATCCTGACTGCCCAGTTCCTGAATGATGGACTTGATGCCGTTGTGCCCGCCGGCGGAACCCTCGGCGCGAACCCGCAGCCGTCCCGGCTCCAGAGAGATGTCGTCAAACATCACGATGATCCGCTGGGGCGGAATGCCGAAATAGGCGGAAAGCTGCAATACGGAACGCCCGGACAGGTTCATATAGGTCTGGGGCTTGAGAAGAAACAGCTTTTTCCCGTTGTAATTCACCTGGGTGTACAGCCCCTGAAATTTCAGCCTGTCCACCCTGACGCCCAGCTTTTCGGCAAGAATGTCCATCGCCCGGAAGCCGGTGTTGTGCCGGGTCTTCTCGTACTCCCGGCCGGGATTGCCCAGGCCGGCGATCAGCCAGCTGTCGCTGCTTTGCTTCAGAAACACGGCTTTAGAACAGGTCGGCGATGGAGGTCGCGCCGTGGATGTGGCCGATGGCGCGGGCAAACACGGGGGCGACGTCCAGGAACTTGATCTTGTGACTGGGGGTATTGGCGACCTCGGGAATGGTGTTCAGCAGCACCATTTCCTTGATGGGGCTGGCCTCGATGCGGTCGTAGGCGGGGCCGGAGAGGACGCCGTGGGTGGCGCAGGCGTAGATTTCCTTTGCGCCGCCGATCTCCACCAGAGCTTTGGCGGCGTTGCACAGGGAACCGGCGGTATCCACCAGATCGTCATACAGGATGCAGGTTTTGCCCTTGACGTCGCCGATGATGTTCATGACCTCGGAAACGTTGGCCTTGGGGCGGCGCTTGTCCACAATGGCAAGCCCCATATGCACCTTGGCGGCGAAATTCCGGGCGCGGCCGACGGAGCCGACGTCGGGGGAGACGACCACGAAATCCTCGTGGCTGTATTCATCCTCGGGGAACTTGTTCATGAAGTATTCGACGAAGGTAACGTTGCCCAGCAGGTGATCCAGAGGAATGTCGAAGAAGCCCTGGATCTGGGCGGCGTGGAGATCCATGGTCAGAATGCGGTCGGCACCGGCGGCGGTGAGCATGTTGGCCACCAGCTTGGCGGAAATGGGATCGCGGGACTTGGCCTTGCGATCCTGACGGGCGTAGCCAAAGTAGGGGATGACGGCGGTGATGCGGCCGGCGGACGCACGGCGGCAGGCGTCGATCATGACCAGCAGCTCCATGAGATTGTCATTGACGGGCTTGCAGGTGGACTGGATGAGAAACACGTCGGCGCCGCGGACGGTTTCCACCAGGGTGACGGAAGCCTCTCCGTCGGCGAAGTGGGTCACAATGGCCTTGCCCATGGGCACGCCCAGCTCTTTGCAGATGGTCTGTGCAAACTGGGGGTTGGAATTGCCGCAGAAAACCTGAATGTTTTCACCGTAAGCAATCATCGGATGAATACCTCACTTTTTCTTTTTTTCTGCCCCCGGCCGCAGCCCGGATGCAAATTTACACTCCCATTATACCATCCCGGCACAGGAAAAAGCAATATGAATAAATGTGAAATATCGCCGAAAAAACGACCCTGAAGCCTGGCGTTTCTGGCGAAGAAAACAGAATTTCAGGATGCGGCCGAAAACGAAATTTTGTTTGAAAAATATCTTGAGAGATTCAGGAATTTGTGATATAGTAACAGATACAGATTTTTTACGCATTTGGGAGCATCATAATAGTATGAACGACAAGATCATCATTCGGGGCGCGCGGGAGAACAACCTGAAAAACGTGAACCTGACCATCCCCAGAGACAAGCTGGTGGTTTTCACCGGGCTTTCCGGCTCCGGCAAGTCCAGCCTGGCCTTCGACACCATTTACGCCGAGGGACAGAGACGGTACGTCGAGAGCTTGAGCTCTTACGCCCGCCAGTTCCTTGGACAGATGGACAAGCCGGACGTGGACTCCATCGACGGCCTGTCCCCGGCCATTTCCATTGACCAGAAGACCACCTCGAAAAACCCCCGTTCCACCGTGGGAACGGTGACGGAAATCTACGATTATCTCCGCCTCCTGTGGGCGCGGGTGGGCATTCCCCACTGCCCCAGGTGCGGTAAGGAGATCCGCCGCCAGACCATCGACCAGATTGTGGACAGGGTGGAAGCCCTGGGCGAGGGAACCCGCTTTATCGTCCTGTCTCCGGTCATCCGGGGGAAGAAGGGCGAGCACAAGAAGGTGTTTGAGGACGCCCGGAAATCCGGCTTCGCCCGGGTACGGGTGGACGGGATTCTCTACGATCTGACCGAGGACATCCCCTGCGAGAAGAACAAGAAGCACACCATCGAGCTGGTGGTTGACCGGCTGGTGCTGAAGGACGGCCTGCGCCGCCGCCTGACGGACTCCATCGAGACGGCGTGCAGCCACTCCGGCGGCCTGGTCACCATCGAGCTGCCCGCCACCGGGGAGGAGCTGAGCTTTTCCCAGAACTACGCCTGCGAGGACTGCGGCATCAGCCTGACGGAGCTGGAGCCGAGGATGTTCTCCTTCAACAATCCGGCGGGCGCATGTCCCAGCTGCACCGGCCTGGGCTTCCAGCTGATCGCCGACGCCGATCTGGTGATTCCGGACAAGAATAAGTCCATTTTTGACGGCGCGATCCAGGCGTCCGGCTGGCAGAGCGCCCGGACGGATTCCATTTTCCGTATGTATTTTGAGGCGTTGGCGCAGAAATATCATTTTTCCCTGACGGAGCCGGTGAAGAATCTCCCCAAGGACGTGATGGACGTGATCCTCTACGGCACCAAGGGAGAAAAGCTGCGCATGACCTACAACCGGGGCAACGGCATGGGGGTGCTGGAGCAGCCCTTTGAGGGCATCCTCAACAACATTTCCCGCCGGTTCCGGGAGACCCAGTCCGACGCTGCCCGGAAGGAGCTGGAGGAGTGCATGGCCACCGCGCCCTGCCCCCAGTGCCACGGCGACCGCCTGTCGGAGATCGCCCGGGCGGTGACGGTGGGCGGCATCGGCATTATGGACTTCTGCCGCATGAGCGTCCGGGACGAGCTGGAATTTATGAAAAACCTCCGTCTGGAGGGCAATATGGCCACGGTGGCCGAGCAAATCGTCAAGGAGATCAAGTCCCGCCTGCAATTCCTGACGGACGTGGGACTGAGCTATCTGACCCTGTCCCGCTCGGCGGGGACCCTTTCCGGCGGCGAGAGCCAGCGGATCCGCTTAGCCACCCAGATCGGTTCGTCTCTGATGGGGGTGCTGTATATTCTGGACGAGCCGTCCATCGGCCTGCACCAGCGGGACAACGATAAGCTGCTGGGCACGCTGAAGCATCTGCGGGATTTGGGCAACACCCTGATCGTGGTGGAGCACGACGAGGACACCATGCGCGCCGCCGATTTTATTGTAGATGTCGGCCCCGGCGCGGGCAGCCACGGCGGCGAGATCGTGGCGGCGGGAACCCTGGAGGATATCGTGAGCTGCCCCCGTTCCGTAACGGGACAGTACCTCTCCGGTGTGAAGAAGATCCCCGTTCCCACCACCCGCCGGGCGGGAAACGGCAGCTTCCTGCGGATTCGCGGCGCACGGGAGAACAATCTGAAAAACGTGGATGTGGACATCCCCCTGGGAACCTTCGTCTGCGTCACCGGCGTGTCCGGTTCGGGAAAATCCAGTCTGGTCAATGAAATTCTGAACAAGACCCTGCTTTCTAAGCTGAACCATGCCCGCACCCGCCCCGGTGCCTGCGACGGCATCGACGGCATGGAGTATCTGGACAAGGTCATCGACATCGACCAAAGCCCCATCGGCAGAACCCCCCGGAGCAACCCCGCCACGTATACGGGGCTGTTCAACGACATCCGGGATCTGTTCGCTTCCACCAACGAAGCGAAGATCCGTGGCTACGGACCGGGACGGTTCAGCTTCAACGTCAAGGGCGGCCGGTGCGAAGCCTGCTGCGGTGACGGCCTTGTGAAAATCGAGATGCACTTCCTGGCGGACGTTTACGTCCCCTGCGAGGTCTGCCACGGCGCACGGTACAACCGGGAAACGCTGGAAGTCCACTACAAGGGGAAAAACATCGCCCAGGTGCTGGACATGACCGCGGAGGAGGCGGTGGATTTCTTCGAGAATCTGCCCAAAATCCGCAGAAAAGCCCAGACTTTGGTGGAGGTCGGCCTTGGCTATGTGAAGCTGGGTCAGTCCAGCACGACCCTCTCCGGCGGCGAAGCCCAGCGGGTGAAGCTGGCGACGGAGCTGGCGCGGGTCTCCACGGGTAAGACCATCTATATTCTGGACGAGCCGACCACCGGCCTCCACGCCGCCGACGTGCATAAGCTCATTGAGGTTTTGCAGCGGCTGGTGGAGGCGGGGAACACCGTTCTGGTCATCGAGCACAATCTGGACGTGATCAAGACGGCGGACTATCTCATCGACCTGGGCCCCGAGGGCGGCGACGGCGGCGGAACCCTGGTCGCCGCCGGCACCCCGGAGGAAGTGGCGCAGGTTCCCGAAAGCTATACGGGACAATACCTGAAGTCCTACCTATAAAAACTGTCCGGCCTGTTGGACAGACCGGACGGGAAAATCATTCGTACAGCTCTGTGGGAAGGCACTCGGAAAGCTCGATCAGCCCATGATCCCGCTCCCCGGCGTAGTCCACCCGCAGAACGTTGGAGCGAAGCGTGGCCTGCCTGCTCTGGCGAATGGCCATGGTCATGGTGATTCTGGTGCCCTTGCCATCCGGCTGATCGATGAGAACGGCGCCCCCGTGGTGGGCGGCGGCGGTGCGGATGAGCACCATGCCAAGGCCGATGCCGTACCGGCTGTCTTCTAAGGCGGGCTGGCGGAGATACCGGGAGAAGACGCTGCTGCGGACGCTCTGGGCAATGCCGGAGCCGCTGTCCGTCACGCTCAGGCGAAGCATCCGGCCGCTGCGGGTCAGCTTCGCCGCCACGGTCCCGTCCTTCGGGGTGAATTTGATGGCGTTGGACAGGATGTTCAGCACCGCCCGTTCCAGCTGCTCCCGGTCGGCAAGACCGTAGACCGGCCGGTCAAGCCCCTCATAGGTCAGGGCGATGCCGGTGTGGGAAATGAGCGCCTCCGCCTTCTCAAAGAATTCGGCGAACAGCGCCGGAATGTCTGCCGTTTCCTGACGGGAGACGGCGGCGCAGCGCTCGGCGTCGGACATATTGCCGATGATCCGGAGGATCTGAAACAGTCCCCGGTTCAGGCGGGCGACCTGCTCTGCCGTCCGGGGATTTCCTTCCGCGGCGCAGAGGGGGAACAGGCTGTCGGCGGTGATCATCACGTTGGACAGCGGCTCCCGCAGCTCCCGGGCGGCCAGCGCCATGGAGCGAAGCTCGCCGTTGTCCGATTCCTGTTCCAGCAGGAATACGTCGATGTCGTCCACACGGGTGACCGATGCGCCGCAGCTGTGGGAGGACAGGCTCAGCGTCAGATACAGGCACCCGCCTGAGAATGCGGCGTATTCCTCCGCGCCGGTCAGAAGCAATGGGCGGATATCGGTGCCGGGGGTGATAAAAAGGCTTTCGGCAGCCTGGTTGACCTTAATGATCTGATTTTTTCTTACGCAGAAGCCGGGGCGGATCACCAGATCCAGCATTCCCAGCGTATCTTTCTTTTCTTCCATGACGATCCTCCTAGCAGTCCTATCATGCGCAGAATGGGTGAAAACTTTCCCGGCAAGATTCGACGTTCTTTTCATTTCTCATTCTAGCGGAAACGGGACAAAATAGCAAGGGGGAAGAACTACGAGGTGAAAATTATGTCGATTCACGACGGACACCGCCAGCGGCTGAAGCAGCGCTTTCTGGAGGAGGGGCTGGAGAGCTTCACGGATATTCAGGTGCTGGAGCTGCTGCTGTTTTTCAGTGTTCCCCGGCAGGATACCAACCCCATTGCCCATGCGCTGCTGGATCATTTCGGCAGTCTGTATCAGGTGCTGGAAGCGCCGGTGGAGGAGCTGCGGAAGGTCAAGGGTGTGGGGGAACAGTCGGCGCTGCTGCTCAGCCTCATGAACGACGTGGCGCGGTACTATCAGGTGGATAGAACCATGCGGGAGAAAATCCTGCCCACGGTGCAGGCCTGCGGGGAATACCTGGTGCCGTTTTTCTTCGGACGGAAGGTGGAAACGGTGTTCCTGCTGTGCCTGGACGCCAAATGCAAGGTGCTCGGCTGCAAGGAGGTGGGGCAGGGAAGCGTGAACTCCGCGGGAATTTCCGTGCGGAAGATCGTGGAGACGGCTTTGGCCGCCAACGCTACCACCGTGGTTCTGGCGCACAACCACCCCAGCGGCATCGCGGTGCCCTCCGACGAGGACGTGCAGACCACCCGCCGGGTAGCCATAGCCCTGAGTGCGGTGGAAATTCAGCTGGCCGACCATATCGTGGTGGCGGACGGGGACTATGTCTCCATGGTGCAGTCGGGCTACCGTCTGGATGAAGGGAGTTATTATGGACAAATTCAAACTGGTATCGGACTATAAGCCCTCCGGCGACCAGCCGGAGGCCATCAGCGCACTGGTAAACGGCGTGAACTGGGGGCTGCGGGAGCAGACGCTGCTGGGCGTCACCGGCTCCGGCAAGACCTTTACCATGGCCTCGGTCATTGAAAAGCTCAACCGCCCGACCCTGGTGCTGGCGCACAACAAGACGCTGGCCGCCCAGCTCTGCTCGGAATTCCGGGAGTTTTTCCCGGAAAACGCGGTGGAATACTTCATTTCCTACTACGATTACTACCAGCCGGAAGCCTACATCGCCCATACGGATACTTACATTGAAAAGGATGCTTCCGTGAATGAGGAGATCGACCGCCTCCGTCACTCGGCGACGTCCGCACTGTTTGAGCGGCGGGACGTGATCGTGGTTTCCTCGGTCAGCTGCCTGTACGGTCTGGGCGACCCCATCGACTATAAGAGCATGGTCATTTCCCTGCGGGTGGGGCAGGAGTACCCCCTGGACAGCGTACTGAAAAAGCTGACGGAAATCCGCTATGAGCGAAACGACCTGGATTTTTCCCGGAACAAGTTCCGTCTCCGGGGGGATACTCTGGAAATCTACCCCGCCTACTGGTCGGGGCGTGCCATCCGGGTGGAGTTTTTCGGGGACGAGGTGGACAGGATCAGCGAGATCAACGCCGTTTCCGGCATTGCGGAGCGGTATGTTGACCATGTGGCCATCTATCCCGCCAGCCACTACGTTGCCTCCAAGGAAAAATTGCAGCGGGCCATGGTGGAGATTCAGCGGGAGTGCGACGATCAGGTGGCCTTCTTCCGTGCCCACGACAAGCTCATCGAAGCCCAGCGCATCGCCCAGCGGACGGCCTATGATCTGGAAATGCTGACGGAAATCGGCTTCTGCAACGGCATCGAAAACTATTCCAGGGTGATTCAGGGGCGCGCGCCGGGGACGCCGCCCACCACGCTGCTGGACTATTTCCCCAAGGACTACCTGATGTTCATCGACGAGAGCCACGTGACCCTGCCCCAGTGCCGCGCCATGTATGCCGGAGACCGGAGCCGGAAGGACGCGCTGGTGAATTACGGCTTCCGCCTGCCCTCGGCCTACGATAACCGCCCCCTGAACTTTACGGAGTTCGACCAGAAGATCCATCAGGTGATCTATGTCTCCGCCACCCCCGGCGACTACGAGCGTACCCGCTCCGGCCAGACGGTGGAGCAGGTCATCCGTCCCACCGGGTTGCTGGACCCGGAGGTGGAGGTGCGTCCCATCGAGGGGCAGATCGACGACCTGATCGGGGAGATCAACGCCCGCACAGCAAAAAACGAGCGGGTTCTGGTGACGACCCTGACGAAGAAAATGGCGGAGGACTTGACGGTATACCTGCAAAAAGCGGGCATCAAGGTGCGCTATATGCACTCGGACATCGGCGCCATGGAGCGGATGGAGATCATCCGGGACATGCGGATGGGAAAATTCGACGTGCTTGTGGGCATCAACCTGCTGCGGGAAGGTCTTGACTTGCCGGAGGTCAGTCTGGTGGCCATTCTGGACGCGGACAAGGAGGGCTTCCTGCGCAGCGAGACCAGTCTCATTCAGACCATCGGCCGCGCCGCCCGGAACGCCGGGGGCAGGGTCATCATGTACGCCGACTCGGTCACCCCCGCCATGCGTGCGGCCATCGACGAGACAGCCCGCCGCCGGGAGATCCAGGACGCCTACAACAAGGCCCACGGGATCGTCCCGAAGACCATCATCAAGTCCGTGCGGGACCTGATCGAGATCTCGTCCCCCACCGCCGAGCGCAAGGGCAGAACCGGCGTGAAGATGACGAAGGCAGAGAAGGAAAAGGAGATCGCCCGTCTGGAAAAGCAGATGAAGGAAGCGGCGAAGATGATGGAATACGAGTACGCCGCCGTACTGCGTGACCAGATCATCGAGCTTCGCGGAGATGGAACGTAATCGTTAAGAGCTGAAAAGCCGCCGTTTTGCAGAAAACGGCGGCTTTCATCACGAAAACAGTAATATTTTGGTAAACACACAGACGTCGGGCTGTGCTATAATAACCCAAACGCCGGATGGAGGGGATTCCATGAGCAACCGAATTCTGATCATCGAGGACGACGCGGCCATTGCCGAGGTGCTGCGGCTGAATCTGGAATGCGCGGACTACTGCGTGACCGCCTTTGATAACGGTCTTGCCGCGTGGAACGCGCTGGAAGGAAACCATGACTATGATCTGGCCTTGCTTGACATGATGCTGCCGGGGGTGGACGGCTTTACCTTGCTTCCAAAGCTACAGGAATACGGAATCCCCGTCATCTGCCTGACCGCCATGAACGACGCCCAGCACGAGGTGCAGGGACTGCGGGGCGGCGCGGAGGATTACATCGCCAAGCCCTTCGACATGCTCGCCCTGATGGTGCGCATGGAAAAGGTACTCAGGCGCAGCGGCAAATTCAGGGAAGTCTACCATTTCCGGGATCTGACGCTGGACAACGGCAACCGCCGCCTGAGCAGGAACGGGGAAGAAATCCCCCTGCCGCCGCTGGAATTTGACGTGCTGGCGGTGCTGATGAAGAACAAGAACCGCACGGTCTCCCGGGAACGCATTCTGAACGAGATCTGGGGGCAGGACTATTTCGGAGACATCCGCACCGTGGACGTCCGCATTGCCAACCTCAGGAAAAAGCTGAACCTGTCCGAAGAAATCCGTACCATCTCAAAGGCCGGCTACCGGTTGGAGGAACGATGAAGCTGAAAACAAAACTGACAATTCTCTGCGCGGCGCTGCTGTTCGCCGTGGCGGTGAGCCTGACGGCGGCCATGCTCTGGCAGGTGCGGGAGCAGTCCTATGAAGCCCTTTTGGGGAGCACGGAGGAAACCCTGAACGACTTGGCGGAGGATTTCGGAACAGCCGTCTACCGCAGTCCCGCGGACGGCCTTGACGCCCTTTCCCGGAAAGCGCTGCTGACCTACTGCTTCCGTTCCTGCGGCGTGCCGGGAAGCGCCCTCGTTGTCAACGGAGAGTGCCTGAGCGCGTCCGCCCAGATCGACCCGGAAGAATATCTGGACGTCCATTACGGCGGCACGCAATCGGCCAGAGCTTATGTGGATGGAAAACATTTCCTGATTCTGGGCAAGGCCGCGGACATTCGGGAAATGGATTGCGGCGTGTATCTGGTGGCGGATGCCACCTACCTATATTCCCAGCTCTGGCAGCTCAGCGGGCGCTTTGCACTGCTGGCGCTGACCATTGGCCTTTTGGGGCTTGGGGCGGTTTCCTGGATGATCTCCCGGACGCTTCGCCCGCTGTCCCGGCTTTCGGAAGCCGCCGGCAGCATCGCGGACGGGAATTACAGCCGGCGCGTCCCCGTTGTCTCTCAGGACGAGGTGGGGGTTCTGGCGCAGAATTTCAACCAGATGGCGCTGGCGGTGGAGACCCATGTAGACACCCTGCGGGAGCAGAACGAGCGGCAGAAGCTTTTCGTCGGTGCGGTCACCCACGAGCTGAAAACGCCCCTGACGTCTCTGCTCCTGAACGTGAACACCCTGCGAAATGTTTACCTTCCCGAAGAAAAGCAGGAGGCGCTGCTGGGCAGTATGGATGCCCGGCTCCACTGGCTGGAAACCATGGTCAGAAAGCTCCTGACGCTGCTTTCCATGAAAAAGAACGCAAAGCTGGTGCCGGCATCCGTGCCGGAGCTGCTGACCCAGGTGCGGGAGCTGACCCGGCCGATCATGGAAAAGTACGGAACGTCTCTGGAAATCACCTGCAACGGGGACATCCTGTCCGTGGACAAGGATTTGATGTGCATTGCCCTTGTCAATCTCGTGGAAAACAGCGCCAAGGCCTCCGCCCCGGGGCAGACCATCCGGATTCAGGCGTCGGAGACGGGGTTCACCGTTACCGACCGCGGCCGGGGCATCCCCGAAAAAGACCTGCAAAGGGTGACCGACGCCTTCTACATGGGCGATCCCTCCCGGAGCAAGGCGAACGGCGGCTTCGGTCTGGGACTGGCGCTGGTGCGGGAGATCGCCGCCGTCCATGGCGGAACGCTGACGCTGGAAAGCACCGTTGGCGAGGGAACGACCGCCAGAATCGTCATCGGTAATCAAACGGTAACGTGCCGGTAAACACTTCTGATTCAGACCGTGATATGCTGGAGCCATCTAAAAGAAAGGACGTGTTACCATGAAAAAGAAAACACTGCGGTTCGCCGCCTTCGCTCTGGCGCTTGCCATGCTGCCCGGATGCGGCAAAGGCCGGACGCCCGCCGAACCCACCACCGTCAATCAGGCGATGCTCCTTAAGCAGAGCGCCGAAGAGCAGACGGAGTACACCTTCCCGGAGAAATTCACCGGGGACTGGGTCAGTCAGGAGGGCAGGCTCACCATCCACGCTGACGCACAGGTGGTGGCGGAGCTGGGGACGGTGCTTCCCACCGCCACCGTGACGCCCCGGGATTTCACCCAGGAGGATGTGGACACCCTACTGCGGGTGCTACTGAAAGGACAGCCGCTTTACAGCACTGTCATGACGAAGCAGGAGTACCAGGATTCCATTGATTTTGTCAACTCCTCCGAATGGCACGCAGACCCGGACGCCCCGGAACAGACGCCGGAGCAGCTGGAAGCGCGCCGTCAGGAGATCATCGCCTATTACACTGCGGAAATGGCAAAGGCGCCGGAGGAAAAGCCCGTCATCCACGGCTTTGAGGATTCCGGAACGCCCAATGAGATCAGCGGCGATGCGACCGTGGATGGAGCCAAGTACGAAGTCAACATCACGAACCGGCTCGGCGGATATCTGACGAGCGCGACGATCGTCAACAGCGACTTCAAGTATTACCGCAGCACCGACTGGGGCAGCATTTCCAAAGAGGACGCCATCGCCAAGGCGGACGGGGTGATGCAGGAGCTGGGTCTGGGCGATATGGTTCTGGCCGACGCGCAGCAGCCCAGAGAGGGCGAACGGAAGGGTACATGGGAGCTTTACTACACCCCCAGCATAAATGGCCTGCCCATTCCCGGCATCCGGGAGGATCGTGTGAGCAGCGACCCCGCCGTCGGGGAGGATCATCAGTACTGGACTTACCGCAGCTCCGAGGAAACCAACGCGGATACCGTTTCCTGGTACATGGAAAGCGTCTGGATCACGGTGGGAAGGGACGGCATTCTTTCCTTCGAGTGGGATTCTCCCAGCACCGAGCCGGTCATCAAGGAGGCGCAGACCGCCCTTATGCCCTTTGAAGACATTGCGTCCATAGCCAACACCATGCTGCCCGTGGTGGTCATCGGCCCGTCGGAAGCCCGCAGTCTTGTGGAGATCGACAAGAGCAACGGCGACGAGACATACATGGACGTGGAGATCACGAAGGTCTCGTTGTCCCTGATGCGCGTCCGGGACAAGGGTTCCTTGCAGGGGACGATCGTCCCCGTGTGGGATTTCTGGGGGACATGGGACTGGTACGAACCCGGAGACGACGCCTCGGATTCCATGAAAAAGGGCGCGACCTACGTGACCCAGCCCATGCTGACCCTGAACGCCATCGACGGCAATGTGGTCAGCCGGATGTTTGGATACTGATTGCTGGGGAAAAAGAGCCGGGAGCAGTCCGAAACGGATTGCTCCCGGTGATTTTTTGCAAAGGTCAGGACATCTTGGAAATATCCGTCCCGAAATACTTGACCGACAGCGCGCTCAGCGTCCCGTCGGCGTCCAGCTCCGCCAGCGCCTGGTTGATGGCCTCCAGCAGCGTTGCCGTGTCGGCGCCTTTGCGGACGGGGATGGCGACCTTCTCTACATCATCGGAATAGGCCGCGATTTTGATGTTGGCTTCGGGATGGGTCTTCTGATAGTCCGCAAAGACCACCTCCGCATTCAGCGTCGCGTCGATCCGGCCGGCCAGCAGCAGTTCAATGGTCTGGTTCAGATCATCCACGCCGGTGACGGTAGCGCCATAGGCCTCGGCCTGCTCGGCATAAGTGCTGGAAATGGTGTTGGCCGTCTTCTTGCCCTTCAGATCTTCCATGGAATGGATTTCGTCATAATCGCCCCGTACGATCACGGCGGTGCGGTTGTAGGCGTAGGGCGTGGTGAAATCGTACTTTTCCTGACGCTCCGGGGTAATGCCCACGCCGTTGACCATAATGTCATAGCGCCCGGCGTCCAGACCGGCCAGCAGGCCGTCCCATTCGCCCTCCACAAAGGTGGCGGTCACGCCCAGCTTTTCCGCGATGGCTTTGCCGACCTCCACGTCGTACCCGACCAGCTCATCGTTTTCGTCGTGATAGGTCCAGGGCGCCCAGGTGCCCTCCATGGCGATCACGATCTCACCCTTTTCCTGAATCCGCGCCAGCAGATCACCGGCGGTCGCCTCGGTGGCCTGATCGCTGTTCTGGTAAGAGCAGCCGGTCAGAACGGCGGCTGCCAGCAGGACGAGGGACAGTAAGCGTGCTGCAATTCGATTCTTTTTCATAGCTTGATACTCCTTTTGCGTTGTTATTGGGGTGCGTCAGAGGCTCCCATGGCATCCCCGCCGCTGACGGTATGCAAAAACGCGTGGGTGCGCATTTCCTGCGGATGTTCAAAAAATTCCCGAGAGGTGCCGGATTCCACCACCACGCCATGCTCCATAAAGACCACCTTATTGGAAACATTGCGGGCAAACCCCATTTCATGGGTGACCACCAGCATGGTCATGCCCTCCTCGGCAAGCTGGCGCATGACGGCCAGCACCTCGCCGGTCAGCTCCGGGTCGAGGGCGGAGGTCGGTTCGTCGAAATAAATGATCTCCGGCTGGGTGGCCAGCGCCCGGGCAATGGCAACGCGCTGCTGCTGTCCGCCGGAAAGCTGGCTGGGATAGTAGTCGCTGCGGTCGGCCATGCCGACCTTTTCCAGCATTTTTCGGCCGATTTCCTCCGCTTCCGCCTTTGGCATTTTCCGGCCGATAATCAGCCCCTCCGTCACGTTTTGCAGAGCGGTCTTGTTGAGAAACAGATTGTAGTTCTGAAAAACGAAGGCGGTCTTCTGCCGCAGGCGGGCAATGTCTTTTTTGGAGATTTTGCTTAAGTCAAACCGTTCCCCGTCGAACACCATTTCACCGCCGCTGGCCCTTTCCAGAAAGTTGATGCACCGCAGCAGCGTGGTTTTTCCGGAACCGCTGGGGCCGAGGATGGCGACTACGTCACCCTGTTCCACGGTCAGATCGATGCCCTTCAGCACCTCCAGATCGCCAAAGCTCTTTTTGATACCGTGCAGCTCCAGCATCTTACTTCACCTCCTGCTTCTGATACGCGTTCAGCCGCTTTTCCCCACGGCTTTGCAGCCATGTGAGGACGGTGGAGAACATCAGATAAATGACGCCCACCTCGATATACAGCGCCAGCGGCTCATAGGTGCGAGCCACGATACGCTGGGTGGTCATGAACATTTCCGATACGGTGATATTGGCCGCCAAAGAGGTGTCCTTCACCAGGGAGATCAGGGAGTTAGAGAGGGAGGGAAACGCCGTCCGCATGGCCTGAGGCAGAACGATGCGCCGCATGGTCTGCCAGTAGGTCATGCCCGCGCATTCTCCCGCTTCCAGCTGTCCCCGGGGAACGGATTCCAGCGCCGCCCGGACGGTTTCCGCGTCGTAAGCACCGGTGTTGACCGCAAAGACGATGACGGCGGCCGGAAACGGATTCAGCACAATGCCAATTTTGGGCAGACCGAAGAAGATCACAAACAGCTGCACCAGCAGGGGCGTTCCCCGGACGATCCAGATATAGAATCGGGCGAGGGGCGTCAGCACCGGCACGTGGGCAAACTGCACCAGCGCGGTTGCCGTTGCAATGACCAGCGCCAGGGCAAAGGAGATGACGGTCAGCGGAATCGTCACGGTAATGCCGGGCAGCAGGATCTTCCAGAAGGAATCCGCCAGGAGCGATACGATTCGTTCGCTCACGGCGCCCTGACCGCAGCCGGCCAGCACCAACAGCATAGCCGGCACCAGGATGATCAGCAAGTAGGATTTTTTTGCTCTTTTCATGTACGACCCTTTCTTACGCAGAAATTATGTATTTTCAGAATGGAAAACGGCTTCCGTTTCCGACCATTATATCTCCAAAATGCAAATATCGCAAGTGCCTAAGGCAACACGGAACAAACCGTCTTCGGCTGTGAGCGGATCTTTTCCCCCCGCTCTCCGGCACCGAAAACGGGAAATATTGCGCATCTGTAGGCCGGCTTACGCCGGCAACGGCTACGCAATATTTCCCGTTTTTCAAACGGAAGAGGTGGGACGAAAAGACGGCTGAGACGCGCAGACGCTTTTTGTGCGGTGCCGCTGCCCAACGTCTCCGCTTCTATTTCAGCACATCCGTAAGTCCCAGGAGCCGTGCGGGCGTGGTTTGGGTCATACTCCGCAGTTCTTCCGGACCGATATCGTGATCAGCCATAAATTGCAGATACTGCCGCATGGATTCCTCCCACGGCGGCGTAACGGGATTGCCGCAGTCGGTGGACAGAATCGTGCTCTGTGCTCCCAGCTTTCGGATCGCTTCCAGGTTGCGCTCTGCATTGCTGACCCACCGGCCGTTTTTCAGCGGCTGCATAAAGCAGCGCTCCAGAATGACGCTGTAATCCGCGACCAGTTCCCCCTGCCCTTCAAGGTTCATATCCACGACCCAGTACTCCGGATGGGTGATCACGATCTTCTGCACGCCAATGTTGCGGGCGCTGTCCACCACGCAGCGTATCTCCTCCGGTGAAATGTGTCCCGTGGCAAGAACCGCATCATATTTCTTTATGAGCGAAAAGATACGGCGAAGCTCCGGAAACGGTACCCCCCGATCATCCGTCATGCGGATGCCCCCGGATTTTCCGTGCTTCCGGCAGTCGTTTTCCGCGTCCACCGTTGGCAGCCAAATGACTCTGGCGCCCATTTCGAGTGCGGTCTGTACCGCCCTGGGATTCAATCCCCCCGCTTCATAGTTCAGGACCAATCCGCCGTACATGACAAATGCATTGCTGTCAAAGACGGCTCTGCTGTAGGCGTTGCACAGCGCAGCCCGCGCCACGGTAGGGCAGTGATGCCCCTTGATCACGATCGCTCTGGCTCCGGCATGAACGGCAGCGGCCGTCAGCTCCAGATCGTTATAAGTGCGCTGACAAACATCCGGCGCTGTGTGAACATGCATATCAATGACGCCGTTCAGTGAAATCGTTTGCTTCATTTTTCGCCTCATGGGAAAAGCCTGTCGCCTGTTCAACGCAGGCGGCAGGCTTTCGTGAAAAGTTATTCGATCGTAATGGCGGTGCTGACAGGGGACTTCTTGACATCCTCCTTGGGAACCAGCACAGTCAGTACGCCGGATTCATACTTCGCCTTGATATCCTCAGGCTTCACATCCCCCACATAGAAGCTGCGGGAGCAGGCTCCGGCATAACGCTCCTGGCGCAGGATACGACCCTTCTTGTCCTCGTCGTCCTTGTCCAGACCCTTCTCGGCGCTGATGGTCAGATAACCGTCCTTCAGGTCGAGGCTGATCTCATCCTTCTTGAAGCCGGGCAGATCAACCGCCAGGCGGTAAGCCTTTGCGTCGTCCGTCTCCCGGATATCGGTCTTCATCAGGTTTCTGGCGTTCTTACCAAACAGCGGATTGCGGCCACCGAAGAAATCGTCGCCAAAAATGTCATCAAACATGTTTTCTCCATAGATTACGGGTAGCATAATACATTCCTCCATTTTTTATTTTCTTTGGTTTTTGCTATCTATATGAAAAGCTTTCCTTTGCAGCGAATGCCGCAGCAAAGCATTGCTTACCTGACCCGCGGAATACAGGCGTAGACGATGGCGCTGACGCCCTCCAGCAGGAACACAAGGCCAACCGTAAGGCCGATCGCCGCAACGCTGACCCACGGATCCATCATGCAGATGAAACCGGCAACCATCAGCAGGATCCCGATGGTCAATACCCAGCCCCATCCGCGAACACCCATCGCCCGCAGGTCAAAAGCACTGACAAACCGGGAAATGCCGGAGAACAGAAGCCACAGGGCAAACAGGAACGGAAGCGACAGCATCGTGAACCACTGGTTGAACAGCAGGAACAGCGACAGGATCACGGTCAGCACGCCGTCCAGGAGCAGCCAGCCGGAGCCGATCAGCAGACCGGCCGTCGAAGCGAATACAATGATCTCGATCACGCCGGAAACCAGCATGAACACACCCAGCAGCAGGCCGGCGGTCATCGCCGCAACATCCTGATTGCACAGGCAATAGACACCTGCCACGATCAGCAGCACACCTGAAATAATGTTCAGAACTCGCATGGACTTGGAAACTTGCATTGTCTTTGACCCCTTTCATTACTCGCTCTTGGATTGTGACAATACTATAACGCTTTTCTCTTGAAACAGCAATCATCTTGCGGTATAATAAAAAGAAAAAGGGTTGTGCTTTCCGCACAAGTGAAAGGAATGACGACGATGGGGGATACAGATCGAAAGCGGTATAGTGCCGATGTGCTTTTGTCCGAGTTCTTTGCGCAGGATGATTTAAGGGCTTTGGCCGCCGATACCGGTGCGCTGCTGGAATGCCCGATTCTGGTACTGGATGACACGTTTCATGTCACGGCGCATCACCGGCCGCTTGGATTCCATGATCCGCTTTTTCAGGATGCAATTCGGCAGGGGCAGATCACCTATGAAGCCGGAGCGATCATCGCCCAAAGTGCTGCGTTGACTGCCGGAAGGGCAGACTATGTGAAGATGGAGGGCAGCGATTACCACCGTCGCTTTGCACCGCTCATCAGTTCCGGCGTGCGGCTTGGTTATCTTATCTGTGTAGATACGGATGGGCATTTGCAGGATATTCCAACGGAAATATGGACCACGGTTGAGCAGGTTCTGGCGAAGCAGGCATTTATCGAAGCCAGCAGACACGATAAGCCCTTTGAAACGGCGGAAGAAATTTTAATGCACCTTTTAGACGGAGGATTTTCCTCTGCGCCGTATTTTCATCTACAGGCATCCGGAACTTATCTTGCGGATTTCCGACCCACCGGCTTTGCGCTGATCAATCTGACCGCCTATCGCAATGAATATCTGGGAAAGCGGCATTTGCAGGATGAAATCAGGGCGAGATTCCCCCAGTCCCATTCTCTTCTTTACCGGGGAGACGTGTTTCTGTTTCTGCATGGGATGCGGGATTTCGACGGCTTTTCAGCGTTGGCGGAGGAGTTTCAGCTAAAAGTGGTCATGTCGGACGGATTATGCGACCTGTTTGCGCTTCCGGCTCTCTACCGCACAGCCCATGAAGCGCTGGAGCTGATGATGGATCCCCGCTTTCACAGCGGAAGCGTCTGTACGGTAGCACAGCTCCGCACGCCGCTTTTGCTGAAAAGCATAGAGGGGCGCAGTGACCTGATCGCAAAAGAAATTCAGGTGCTGGCTGCACATGACAAGGAAAAAGGCACCCAGTATTGCGAGACGCTTTATCACTATCTGACCTGCTGCCGTTCATTGGTAAAGACCTGCGACGCCCTTTTTACCCATCGCAATACGGTGCTTTACCGTATTCGCAGGATGCAGGATGATTTCCGCATTCCACTGGACGATCCGGCTGTACATGCCGATCTGCTGCTCGGCGTGTCGCTGCTCCTCTTTGAAGAAAAGGGCCCCGATTTCTTCCTGAGTGCTGTAAATAAAACGACTTCTTAGGGCGTATCCGAAAAAAGAACAGCCGACTTCCGTCGGCTGTTCCTGCGTATACTGTGGAACCTCTGATTAAATCGGCAAGAGCTGTGAGCGAGAGATTTTTCGGTACCGAAGAGTGGGCGGAAAATCTCTCGCTCACAGCCCCAGACGATTGATTCAGAGGTTCCCTCTATATCTTCCCCTCGTCCTGCCGGATGCTTATGACAGCTTCACAGGGCAGACGCCTGTGGCCTTGCCGCCGCGGAAGATATCCTCCAGCGCCCGGAGGGCGGGGACGGAATAATCGTAGGCGGCCAGCTTCCAGACGGTTCCGGGGAGATGGGACAGATCGTAGGGGTTGCGCAGCGCGGCCACGGCCATGGGTTTCCCCGTCGCCGCCAGAGCTTCCGCCAGAGCGAGCTGTCCCCGGAACAAATGACCGTTGCAGGTACCCAGGATGATTTTTCCGCAGCTTTCCGCCTGCCGCAGTACCGCACGGATTTCCTCTTCATCCGGGTCTTTTCCGGTGACGAAGCTCTTAGCCCCAAAAGCGGTTGCCATGTACTCGGGGAAGGTCACGGCGTTTCCCTCCGCATTGCCTGCACCGGAGGCACGGTAGTCGGCGCAGCCGCAGAAGAAGGTGTTTTCATCCGCACGGAAGGGCGTTCCGGAAATCCGGCTGATCGCCTGACGCGCCATATTTTCCGCAGCGCGGCGGTCTGACCCCCGGTTGCACAGGTCTGGCTCTGCCTGAGTCGCAAGCATTTTCTTATAGCGAAGGATTTTCTCCACGGAGGCGCGAATCTCCTCCGTGTCGAACTCTCCCCGCTCCGCCGCCTCATTGACGGCCTTTGCGGCGGCCAGCTCCAGGTCAAAGTCGCTGGATATCTCCGCAAGATCCACACCTGCCTTAACGGACGCGACCACACCCTCCGGCGTTCCGTAATAATCCCGGATGGCGCCCATTTCCATGCAGTCCGTGAGGATCAGCCCCCGGAAGCCCAGCTTCTGCTTCAGAAGCCCGGTGACCATCCGCCGGGACATGGTGCAGGGAACCTGCTCCGGTTCCATATTCGGGAACAGCACATGGCTCAACATAATGGCCGGCACCCCGGCTTCGATGGCGCGGCGGAAGGGGATCAGCTCCAGCTTTTCCAGCTCCTCCTCCGTTTTGTCCACCCGGGGAAGCCCCAGATGGCTGTCCACCGCCGTGTCGCCGTGGCCCGGAAAATGCTTGGCGCAGCACAGCACCCCGCTCCCTGCATAGGGCGCAATGGCGGCGCAGCCCAGGGACGCCACGCGCTCCGCCTCATCGCCGAAGCTGCGCACGCCGATCACCGGATTGGCAGGATTGCTGTTGACATCCAGTACCGGCGCCATGTTGAAGTTAGCCCCCAGTCCCCGCAGCTGCCGGATGGTGATCTCCGACGCCAGGCGGACGTTTTCCGGGTCTGCGGTGGCCGCCAGCGCCATGGCGCCGGGGACGTTTACGGCATCCTGGGGCAGCCGTGTCACCATGCCGCCCTCCTGGTCGATGATGATAAAGGCAGGATAGCCTGTCTCTTCCCGAACCAGCGATTGAATCTCGGCGCAGAGCGTGCGGAGCTGCTCCGCGCTTTCCACGTTGCGCAGGAACAGGATCACATTGCCGATCTTGTATTCCCGGAGCAGATTCTTAAATTCCTCGGACAGCGTTTTCCCGTGAAAGCCGAACACCAGCTTCTGCCCCAGCATTTGTCTCATTTCCATGTTTTTCAGGTTTCCTCCAATGTCTGTACCAGCTTATACTGCTCTTTTGGAATCATGAAGCACTCACAGTAGCCCTTCCGTCCCTGAATGCCCCGCAGGCGCTTTAAGTGGGAGTAGTATTCCTTGTAGGGAAAGCTGGTGGAGTGTACCGCAAACCAGTGGTGGTCGATGGCCTTTTCCCACAGGGTATATCCGTCGCTCACGTCCATGTAGACGTAGGGTTCAAAGCCGGGGGCGTCCTCCCAGTTTTCGGCGAAGTAGAGCTTTCCGGCAAAGTGCTTCGGCAGCTCCCGCCGGAAGCCCTCAATGGCGGCATAGAACCAGGCGTCCGCCACGATTTTATGGCAGACAATATGATCCTTGTGCATACTGTTTTCGTGGTGGGTGACGATGATATCGGGCTTGACCTTACGGATGACGTCGCAGACGGCAAAGCGAACCTCGTCATTGTCCGGCAGAAGGCCGTCCTCGTAATCCAGGACGTAGGCTTCGCCGCCCAGTTCCTTGGCAAAGGCCTCCGCTTCCGCGATTTTTCCCCGGCGGTATTCGGCAATATCCGCTCCGGCGGGAGCGCCCTTTTCCCCGGCGGTCAGCGCCAGGGTCACGGCCTTGCCGCCGTGAACGGCGCAGGTCGCCAGCAGCGCCCCGGCGGTCAGCTCGGCGTCCCCGATATGGGCGCCGATGGCAAGCACGGTTTGTGTCTTCATAGTCCTACAGCTCCTTCAGCATGACGCCGAATGTCCGGACGACCCGGAAGCCGGCGTTGAGATAGATAAACCGGGCGTGGTTGTCTTCCCCGGTGAACAGCGACATATACTTTGCCCCCGCCTGTTTTTCCCGTTCCAGAAGGCGGTAAAACAGCAGCGTACCCAGGCCGTGTCCCTCAAACCGGGGTGCAACCCCCAGGCCGGCAAAGTACCCCCGCCCCGTCTTCTCCGGGTACACAGGCCCGGTGAATCCGGCACAGACATTGCCCTTCAGCCCCACCAGCAAATCCATGCCGCTTTTCCCGGCCGCCGGAATTTCCTCCGACCACATGGCGTTGTCCAGCGCCGCCACCATTTCCTCCAGGCCGACGTGCCTGTCTGGGTCATAGCGCTCCACATGGTAGCCATCTTCGGCCATTTTCCCGGCCTTTTCCTCCACCCATGCCGGGGTTTCATAGTCCGCCAGGCTTCGGTACATGGCGCATTCCCGGGTGCTTTCCCGGTAGCCCAGGGACAGCATCCGGTCGTGCAGCGGAAGATCCGTCGCCACGCCGGGGGTGTTGTTATGCTGGTGCCCCGGCGTGCCGGGGAGAATCCAGGGCAGGCGGATGGGATTGAAAAAGGTGACGGCGCAGTAGGTCTTTCCCGCCTTCCGGAAGGCGTTTTCCAGCGCGGAGAGAAGCAAAGCGGTATTTTCGTCGGAATCCGCCTCCGCTGACAAGATCAGGCAGCTCAGGTATCCCCGGATATCTCCCTTGGGGATGCCCGCCCCGGTGCAGCCGTTGACAAAGCCCAGAAGCGTCCCTTTTTCCTCCAGGACGAAGGTGTACGCCGGGGAAAAGTTCGGATGCCGGGTCAGCAGGCGGCGGAAGTCATCCAACTGCGCAGGCGCGTAGCCCATGGCGGCTCCCGCCGTGTTCCACAGAGAAAGCATGGCGCTTTCGTCATCAGGTGTGTAAGATCGAATCATAGTCAAGTCCCCTTACTATAACAGCAGCCCCCACTTAAAGTGGGGGCTGCGAATATCAGCCCTTGACGGCGCCGATGGTGACGCCTTCCATAAAGTACTTTTGCAGCGCAAAGAACAGAACAAACATGGGCAGCGCGGAGATGGTGGCGCCGGCCATCATCGGGGCGAACAGTGTTTCGTTGGCGAACTTGAACTGCTTTAAGCCCACCTGAATGGTGTACATAGACGGGTCGTTCGTCACCAGGAACGGCCAGAAGAAGTCGTTCCAGCTGGCCATGAAGGTGTTGATCGCCATGACCGCCAGCACGGTTTTGGCCAGGGGCAGGACGATTTTGATAAAGATCTGGAACTGATTGCAGCCCTCGATCTTGGCGCTCTCGATCAGCGGCGTGGGCAGGCCGGAGAAGAACTGCTTACACAGGAAAATATTGTAGGCCGTACACAATCCGGGCAGGATCATGGCCGCATAGGTATTGGTCATGGAGAATTTCTGCACCATCAGGATGTACAGCGGAACCTGGGTCACCTGATAGGGGATCATCATGGCCACCAGAATCAGGGCGAACAGGATCTTGCTGCCCTTGAAGCGGATTTTGGCAAAGGCATAGCCCGCCATGGAGGCAAAGATCACGTTGCCGATGACCGCCCCCGTCGCCACGATCACGCTGTTGAGGATCCACCGCAGGGAGTAATCGCTGAAATGGAAGAACGCGTCAAAGGATTCCAGCGTAAACCGGGAAGGCAGAATGGTTCGCATATTGCCCGCCGTGGACACGTTGGGGCCGAAGGACGAGAGGATCATGTAGCAGATGGGAAACAGCGTCGCCGCCGCCAGAATGATCAGCACGATGGCGATGACCGCATTGCGGAGGTGGAGCACCTTCCTGTTGTTCAGGTGCTGGGAATACAAACCGGTAGTAGCCATAATCCCCCTCCTCAATACTCAACGTCCACGCCCATGAGCCGGAACTGGAACAGGGACATGATGGCGATGGCAATGGCCAGCAGAATGGCCTGGGCGCAGGCAAGACCGTACTTGCCGTACACGAAGGCGTTGTTGTAGATCAGCAGGCCGATCATGGTGGTGGAGTTGTCCGGGCCGCCGCCGGTCATCATGTAGGCGTTCATGAACACCTGGAAGGAGCCGATGACGCCTGTGACCAGCAGGAACAGGGTCGTAGGCTTCACCAGCGGCCAGACGATATAGCGCACCTTCTGAAGGAAGGTGGCGCCGTCCAGCTCGGCAGCCTCGAAATAGCTGTTGTCAATGCCGATCAGGGCGGCAATATAGGTAATAATCCGAACACCGTGGCTGGAAAGCAGCGCCATGATGATCAGAGAAAGCATCGAGGTTTTGGTAGAGGACAGCCAGTTCTGCGCCGGAATGCCAAGGGCGCCCAGCAGCCGGTTGAATATGCCGTCCGGAGAAGAATCGTACAGCCACAGCCACACCACGGACAGCGCGACGCCGGATGCAATGCCGGGCAGATAGTACATCGCCTTGAAAACGGACTGCACCTTCTTATGGAAGGGCAGGATCATCACGGAGATGCAGAAGGACATCAGCAGCGACAAGGGCACGACCACCGCGGTATAGACCAGCGTGTTTCGCGCAGCCTTGTAGAACAGATTGAACTTGGAGTATTTCAGGGTGTCGATATAGTTTTGCAGACCGACAAATTCCGAGCCGAATGGCTTGTAATTGAAGAAGCTGGTGTAAATCGCGCTGAACACGGGATACAGCGTGAAGACACAGAAAATGATCATGGCGGCAGCGATGAAAATGTAGCCCCACAGGTCTTCGTTGGTAAGCTTCAGTTTGTGGCGAACCGGATGCCGCTTTTGCTTTGTGCTGTTCATAGTCCTACCTCCCAGGGTTGCAAAGTCTCTGAAAACGTCAACCGGGCTGAAAACGGGCAATCCTTCCCCCGCTGTCAGCCTTCGCTGTTTCCTCAGAGTTTTCTAAGGTGTATCTGAAAACTGTCAAAACGCCCAATCAGCGGCTCTTTTTGCCCTGTGCCGCGCCATTTTCCCTTGAAATACAGCAAGTATTCCTGCGGAAAAATGGCTTGCTCAGGACAAAAATCCCTCGCTGCTGGTCATTTCGCCAGTTTTCAGATACACCCTAAGGAACCTCTGAATAAACCGTCTGCGACTGTGAGCGGATCTTTTCCGCCCACGCTTCGGTACCCAAAAGCGGGAAATATAGCGCAGCCGTTGCCGGCACAAGCCGGCTTACGGATGCGGCATACCCCTTGCGGGTACACACAGTATTCCGCGGTTTTTGATCCCTCGATTGGACGAAAAATCTCTCGCCCACAGTCCTTGCCGATTGAATCGGAGTTTCCCTAAAAAAATGCCCACCCCACCAAAGTGGGGTGGGCTTTCCATCAATTAGCCGAGCTTACCGGTGACGCAGTTTTCTTCACCGAAGGCAGCGAAGGCCGCCTCACAGACGTGGTCGTAAACTTCCTGAGCGGTAGTCTCGCCGGCCAGCAGCAGCTGGAACTTGGGAACGATCTGCTCGTCCATCAGCTTCTTGGCGGTGGCGGTCATCTCGGTGGTAACACCCTCGGGAGGCGCCTGCACCATGGCGATGCAGCGGGCGGCGGTGGCCAGGTTGTCGGCGTCGCGGCCTTCCTCCAGAACCAGCGCGTCGCGGCCGGTCTGGCAGACGGGATCCAGATACAGCTCGTTCATGCAGGTGGCAATGCGCTCGCCGGAGCAGATGTAGTCCATGAACAGCAGCACGTTCTTCAGGTGCTCGTCGGTGGTGTTCTTGTTGCGCATGGCGATCAGGCCGTCCACGGTGCCGTAGCAGGATTCCTCGCAGCCGTCCATGGTGGGAACGGGCAGGAAGGCGTAGTCCATCTTCTGGGAGTTCTCAACGGCGGTGCCGTCGTTGGCTTCCAGAGCGGCGTTGTTCTTCTTGAAGTTGTTCTCGAACAGGGGCATGGCCTTGCCGAAGATCATGGCGTTGCCGGTCTGGCACATGACCATACGCTGGCCGGCTTCCACGCCGAAGTTGGGCATATAGCCGGACTTGGTCATCTCCTCGATGGCGCTGAGCAGAGTCAGCATGTTCTCGGAGGTAAACGTGTACTTGAGTTCAGGGGTGAAGGTGTTGCTCAGGCCGGCGCCTGCGCCGAAGATGTAGAGCATATCGGAAGCGGTAACGCCGGAGTTGGCGAACACGAAGCCGTAGCAGTCGCCCTTGGTGCCCTGCTTGATGACGTCCAGGAACTCCTCGTAGGTCCAGCCCTCCTTCTGGATCTTGGCAACGTCGATGCCCAGACCTTCCATCATGGTCTTGTTGGCGCCGATGGACTGAATGGTCAGGTACAGAGGCAGGCCGTAGGTGGTGCCTTCCAGGGTCAGATACTTCAGAGCGTTCTCGTCGTAGTCGGCCAGACGGTCAGCGGACATGTACTGGGCGATGTCAATGGCGACGCCCATTTCCACGTAGGTGCCCAGAGCGTTGGAGGAGATCTCCGCGATGTCGGGAGCCTCACCGGCCTGTGCCATGGTGGACAGCTTGTCGTTGTGATCGCCCCAGGAGGTCTCAATGATCTCCACGGTCAGGTTGGGGTGCAGGGCGTGGAAGTCATCCGCCCAGGTCTTCAGGTTTGCCAGGTAATTGCCGGTGACGGGGGGAGCCATGATCACGATGGTGTCAGGTTCCGCCGCTGCTTCCGTGGCAGCCTCGGTGGCGGCGGGAGCGGCAGTGGCAGCCGCAGTGGGAGCCTTGGTCACGTCCGCGGTCTTGGTGCCGCAGCCGGCAAACAAGCCCAGAACCATAACGCAGACCAGCAGCATGGTTACGATCTTTTTCATTTCTGTTATCCTCCTGGTGTTCAAATTAGCGCGGCGGCATTTCGCGAACCGATACTGCAGCCATGCTTTGCGTCTATTATAGCGAAGTTGGCATTTCATGTCAATAGTTGCGCAAATGAATGAAACTTTATTTTATCCACTGATTTGAAAACGCGATTTTTGAGCGCATTGATGAAACTGCCCCAGGCAAATTTTCATGAAAATATGCAATATTAACAAAAAATGCGGGGAATATTTGGTGACAACGTGCATGGTCATCCCTAAAGAAAGGCGATACAATGGTACCGGTACCGTAGAAAAATGTAAATATCGGTAAAAATTTTTACGGCAGAGAAAAAGCGCGAACAGCTCCTCCCGTTGCAAGGAGCCGGAAACGCAGAAATCATGACAAAAGGCGGCGCCCTATGAATCTTTCTCCTGACTCCAAATTCATGCACCTGTGCGGCAGGTTTGTGTCGCTGGTGCGCATCAATCTTCTGTGGCTGCTGTGCAGTCTGCCCCTGTTTACCGTCGGCGCTTCCACCGCCGCCATGGTCTGCGCCCTGACGGCGTTCCGGGCGGATGAGGAGTGCGGCGCAAAGGTGTTTTTCAAAGCCTTCCGCGCCCATTTCCGCCAGGCCACCGTCTTGTGGCTGCTGATGGTGTTCCTTGGGTGTATGCTGGCGCTGGATTACCGGATCGTGGCCGGGATGGACTTCCCCGGAAGAATGGCCATGATCGTGGCGATCTGCTTCTGCGCCCTGGCTCTGATCCTGGTGTCCGGCCTGATCTTTCCCCTGCTGGTCCGCTTTCCGGGGACGCTGCGGGACACCGTTATCAATGCGGTGCTGCTGAGCGTTGCCCATCTGCCGAAGATGCTGCTGGTGACGGCCATGAACCTGCTGCCGCTGCTGCTTCTCGTGCTGCTGCCCCGTGTGGTCCTCTTCTTCGGCTTCCTGTGGCCGGTGTGCGGATTTTCTCTCATTGCGCTGTACGACCTGAAGGTGATAGAAAAGATTTTCGCCATTCTGGAAGGCCGCTCTGCTTCAAGGGAAAATGGCGGCGCACAGGACGAAAAAGGCCGCTGAGGGCGCTTTGACGGGCTGCGGATATACCCGAAGGAAGCGCAAGCCCGATGGGGCTTGCGCTTCCGCGTTTTATGGGATTATTTCTTGTGCTTTTTCTTGTACAGAACGACCAGCGCGATGATACCGGCCAGGGATACGCAGAGGATGCCCGCCCACATGCCAATGCGGCTGTCGTCGCCGGTCTTCGCCGGGGCGCCGGTGGCCTGGATTGTCGCCTTCTCCACGTAATCGCAGACCTCACAGGTGCGGGTCTTTTCTCCCTCTTTCTTGGACGTCGCCTTTTTGGTGACGACCCATTTACCGAAGGTGTGGGATTCCTTGGCGACGACTACTTCGCCGCAGCACGACCATTTCTGCTCATGCTTGGTTTTGGTGATTGTCCATTCCTTCTTGCCGGTGTGGTTAGCGGAATCCTTTTCGCCGTATTTGCCGCCGCAGTCGGCGCAGGTCGCTTTCTCCGTGCAGGTTGCCGTACCGCCGGAGCAATTGACCGTCTCCGTGTGGGTATCGTCACGCTTGCAGACCCGGGTGTGGGTGCCGTCGCCGTTGGACGTCCACTCGCCCCAGTCGTGGTCGAGGGCGGGAATGGTCACATCTAATTCGGATCCCCCCACTGCCCAGTCGTTCTTAAAGGAAGCGGTATAGTAGCGTTGACCTTCCACAAGGCAGGTCGGCTCCCTTACGACGTCATAAGTTGCATCGACGGTCTCTGTCTCTACGTGGTTTTCATCATTCTGGCAGACGCGCTTTGCGGTGCAGGTGAAGTCGTAGGGCGTAGTCGTCTCTACCCAGTAGTATGCTACTTCGCCCCAGCTGTGTGCGCCCAGCTCGCCGTATGGCTGACCGCAGACCGCGCACTTTGCCTTTTCCTTGCAGGTCGCCGTGCCGCCGCTGTGCGCCGCTTTGTCGAACACCGCATTGCAGACGTCGCACTTCTTCCAGTGATCTGCTTCGTCACTTTGCCATCCGCCGCTGCTGTGGGTATGGGTCGCGCCCTGCCACTTGAACACGGGCAGGGTCTTGCCCGCCGCGTCTACGTACTGGCATCGATCTGCCCAGGGGTCAGATGGTAAAGGGTAATCCCCGGAATCCGTGCGAATCTTGAGCTTCTCCAGCACCGTGCCGTCGGCAAAGTCCTCGGCGGACTTTACCTCTGTCCTGTCATTGTAATCTTTCGGCGTGCCTTTCAGATAATAACTGTTTTCGACGTCAGTGCCGTAACCAATGCTATATGCTTCACCGCCGATTACAGCGCCTGCATTGTAGCAGTTATAGGCCATACAGACACCGGCATTGCCTACGATGCCGCCCGCATAACCACTAACGCCGCGAACGCTTCCGACGTTATAGCAATCGTAGAATTTTCCGGTCGATCCCTTGAACCATCCGACGAGACCGCCCGCATCATTGCCGCCTATGATCTCACCTGCGTTATAGCAGGCGGAAATTGTCGTGTTGTAAGCATGCCCGACGATTCCGGCGGCATACTTTCCGCTTACCGTACACAGATTGCCGCAGTTTTCGACGGTGCTGCGGTAAGCATAGCCAACGATGCCGCCCACTTTGGCACTTCCGTTTGTACCGGTCACCGACCCGGACACGGTCAGATTCCGGATGGTTGCGTCAGATGTATAGCCGAACAGGCCGACATATTCCTGATCACTGCTGACAGCCAGCCCGCTGACGGTGTGGCCGCCGCCGTCAAATATGCCGCAGTATCCAAAAACTGTGTCTTCTGTGGAAATGGCGTTTGGCATGATCGGTGTCCATGCTTCGCTGCCCAGATCGATGTCGTTATCCAGCACGGCATGAGCGCCGTACTCTCCGCTGTTCACCGCGTCGCGGAACCGCTTCAGATGGTCAGCGGTGGAAATGCGGTAGGGGTCTTCCGACGTGCCGCTGCCGGGGAGGAGACTGGTGTCCCACGCGGCGGTTAGGGTGATATCGGACGTTACCCTAGTCTCAAAATCCCACGCCGTATCACCCTTGCGCCACTCTATAAATGTGCGGTTCGTCTTCGTGGGAGCCTTGGGCGCGGTGAGGGTGCTGCCACTGCGTACCACCTGTCTGGCATACACGCTGTCAGAGCTCATATAGGTCACAGTCCAGGTCTGGACAGTATCGCCGGTGCTGTTGTCGGTGAGACCGCCATAGAACGTGCCGCCCGTAATGCAGCCATATGGGATGCCCTCCCAAAGATATCTTTGTGCGTTGCTTACCACCTCGTCGTAAAAGTCGCCGCCGGTGATCATACTAAAGCCTGTGTTGGTCACCTTACCATAAAAGCTGCCGCCGATGATCGTGCCGGAACCGTTACCCTCATTCACTGGTCCGTTGGTCACCTCGCCGTAAAAGTCGCCGCCGGTGATCCGCGCCTCCGTAAAGTTGATCTGACCGAAAGAAACGTAATTGCAGTTCGCTACTTTACCGCGAAACGTGCCGCCGGAAATCAGATTCTGGTTGGATACAATACCTGAGAACGTGCCGTCTCTGATAATGCCTGCCGCTGTATTGTTGACCTGAACATCGATCGTGCCGCCCTTCGCGGCAAATTCAACATTGGAACTCGCGTTATAACCAATTCTGATGTATTCCGCGTTCAGCTTACAATTGTTCAGATCGAGCATAACCGAGCGGTCAATATCCAAGACCCCGTTCATTGTAATGTCATTCATCAGCTTGATATTGGCGCTGCCGGACAAAGCGTTCTCCAATTCCTCCGCCGTGGAGACCTCTGTCACCCCGTCGTTCAGCATCACCGGCTCGCCTTCCGGCTGGGTCTGTACGTCGGGTTTGACGTATTTCGCGCAATTCTCCGCCGAAGCGCCCTCTGCGCCGCACACGGGGCAGCTGGCGTTCATGCTTTCCGCCGTGCAGGCCGTTTCGCAGGTGCATACCGGCGGTTCTTCCTTGCCGTCCTCCGGCGGGGTCACCGCGTCCTCGGCGGGCTTTACGTACTTCCCGCAGTTTTCCGGCAAAGCGCCTTCCGCGCCGCACACGGGGCAGTCGGCGTTCATTTCTTCTGCCGTGCAGGCCGTTTCGCAGATGCACGCGGGGGCTGCTTCCCCGCTGTCCTCGGCAAAGGCCAGAGCTGGCAGCATGGACAGCGCCATGATCGCCGTAAGCAGAATACCGAACAGTCGTTTTTTCACGGTTATTCCTCACTTTCTTCCGGCGCCTCCCGTCCCCCGTGGGAAGCGCGTTGGCAGAAGGGAATTGCATCGGGATATATCCCGATGCAAGGGAGTACTCCCTTGCAATGCGTACTGGCTTATTCCTTAGGCTCCGTCAGCCCGGCGAGGGAAAATTCGTAGCGCATGGCCAGCGCCTTAAAGAGCTTCTGCATCACCTGCTCGGCAATTTTCCGGATGTCCAGCCCCTCCACGAACCGGATGACCTGCGCCAATTCCTCGTTGGGGACGTTGTACGCCCGCAGGCTCATGGTGAGAAACAGCCTTAGCTTCTTCTCCAGCGTCAGCTCCCCGTCGCAGGGGTGCGCCATATAGCTGCGCATGATGCCGGCCGAACCGATCTCCATATCGTAAAAGTCCCGCTCCGTGGCGTCGGGCTGGTAGCTGCCGAAAATGCTGTGCAGCTCCTTCGCCGTCTCCCGGAGGATGTATTCGGAGGCTTCCTTCTCGGTGTAGGCTTCGATGTAGATTTCCCGCAGGTTCTCGTTCAGCTCCGTCAGGGTCATCTGGATGGCCGTCTCCACCGCGTAGACGTACACCGGCGGCAGCTTTGCCCCCGTCTCGTCCCGCGCCATGGCGAACTGGTTGGAGAACATGAATTCCACCAGCTCCGTCAGAACGCCGTCCTTGGCGCGGAAAATATTCTGGAAGGTGCTGTAGGAAACGTCGGCCTTGTCGATGATCTCCGCCAGGGTGGAACGCTTGTAGCCCTTTTCCAGAAAGAGCCGCACGCAGACGGTGAGGATCCGTTTTTTCGCAGGCAGGCTTGCGCTTGTAATGGCCATAGGGGTCACTCCTCTTTTCTTAGGGTGTATCTGAAAACTGTCAAAGTGCCCGGTCAGCGGCTCTTTTTGCCCTGTGCCGCGCCATTTTCCCTTGAAATACAGCAAGTATTCCTGCGGAAAATGGCTTGCTCAGGACAAAAATCCCTCGCTGCCGGTCATTTCGCCAGCTTTCAGATACACCCAGGATGGTATGTACACCATCAGTATAGCACACCCGCCGGAGAAGTGCAATAGGCTTTCTCAGCGAATCGGGAAAACTTTTCCCGGGAAATCGGGCGGCATCGACCTTCTGCCGGGCAAGGGGTGCTCCATGATACGCAAACAGGCACAGCGGAATCATCCGCTGTGCCTGTTGATCGTCCGCTGTGCCTCGCCCTTTCGGGCGGCGGCCGGATTGTTTTATTATCCGTTCAGTGGGTTTTCGACCATTTCCTCGGGGATCCTGGCTTCGGGGGTCGCGCCGGGCTGGTAGTCCCGGTAGGCCATCAGGCCGGAACCGGCGGGGATCAGCTTGCCGATCAGCACGTTCTCCTTCAGACCCACCAGATGGTCTACCTTGCCCTTGATGGCGGCGTCGGTGAGCACCTTGGTCGTCTCCTGGAAGGAGGCGGCGGACAGGAAGGAGTCGGTGGCCAGAGCCGCCTTGGTGATGCCCAGGAGCATGGCGCTGGCGGCGGCGGGGCGAAGCTCCGTCTCGCCGGCGTCGATGCGGCGCTGGATCTCGGCGTTGGCGTCCTCGAACTCGAAGCTGTCAACGGCGCTGCCGGTGAGCAGATTGGTATCGCCGGGATCCTCCACGCGCACCTTGCGCATCATCTGACGGATGATGACCTCGATGTGCTTGTCGTTGATCTCAACGCCCTGCTGACGGTACACCGCCTGGACGGACTGCACCAGATAATCCTGCACGGCCTCCACGCCGGAGATACGCAGGACGTCCTGGGGATACAGCGCGCCGTCGGTGATGGGCTGACCCTTTTCCACGACCTTGCCGTGGGTGACCTTCAGTCCCACGGAGTAAGGCACCTGGTAGACCTTCACCTCGCCGTCGTCGGCGGTCACGGTGATGTTGCGCAGGGCGGTGCGATGGGTCTCGTCCACGTTCACCACGCCGGTGATCTCGGAGATCTGCGCCATCTTCTTGGGACGGCGTGCCTCAAACAGTTCTTCGACTCGGGGCAGACCCTGGGTGATATCGTCGCCCGCGACGCCGCCGGAGTGGAAGGTACGCATGGTCAGCTGGGTACCGGGTTCGCCGATGGACTGGGCGGCGATGATGCCGACGGCCTCGCCCAGATCGACCTCCTTGGAGGTGGCCAGGTTCATGCCGTAGCACTTGGCGCACACGCCCACCCGGGCGCGGCAGCCCAGAATGGTACGGATATAGATCTTGTTGATGCCGTGCTGCTCGAACTTCTCCGCATCCTCGGGCATCATCATGACGTCCTTGGCGTGGAGCAGCTCGCCGGTCTTGGGATCCACCACGTCGTGGACGGGGTAACGGCCGCGGATACGGTTGCCGAAGGTGTCGATCACGTCGCCGTTCTTGTCGTACACCGCGCCCACCCAGATGCCGTTGGTGGTGCCGCAGTTGTGCTCCCGGATGATGACGTCCTGAGAAACGTCCACCATTCGGCGGGTCAGGTAACCGGAGTCGGCGGTACGCAGGGCGGTATCGGTCATGCCCTTACGGGCGCCTCTGGAGGAGATGAAGTATTCCAGAACGGACAGACCTTCACGGAAGTTCGCCTTAACGGGAATTTCGATGGTACGGCCTGCGGTATCGGCCATCAGGCCGCGCATACCGGCCAGCTGACGGATCTGCGCCATGGAGCCACGGGCACCGGAGTCGGCCATCATGTAGATGGGGTTGAACTCGTCCATGCTGCCCTGCAGAGCGTTGGTGACGTCCGCGGTGGTCTTCTCCCACTGCTGAACCACCAGACGGTAGCGCTCGTCGTTGGTGATATAGCCCTGGCGGTAGAACTGCTCGATCTTCACGACCTTCTTCTCTGCGGAATGCACCATTTCATACTTCACGCTGGGAACCACCATGTCCGCAATGGACACGGAGATGGCGCCCTTGGTGGAGTACTTGTAGCCCAGAGCCTTGATGCGATCCAGCATCTCGGTGGCGATGGTGAAGCCGTGGCGGCGGATGCACTTGTCGATGATCTTGCCCAGCTGCTTCTTACCCACCAGGAAGCTGACCTCCAGGTCAAACTCATGGCCGGGGACGCTGCGGTCAACAAATCCCAGATCCTGGGGGATGGGCTCGTTGTAGATCAGGCGGCCGACGGTGGCGTCGATGATGCGGTACTGCATTTCACCGTCGATCTTCTTGCCGTAGCGCACCCGGATGGGAGCGTGCAGACCAACGGCGCCGTCGGCATAGGCGGCAATGGCCTCGTTGACGGAGGAATAATTGTGGATGGGGCGGAACCTGGCGATGGCCTTGCCCGCGGCCTTGGCGGCCTTGTTGGCGGCGACGAACGCGTCCGCGTCCACGATCTCGTTGACGGGGAAGTCGGTATCGCCGGGGTCGGTGACGAACACGGTCTCCGCGCCCTTCTCGGCCTTGCCCAGACGGGTGTAGGTCAGGTAGTAGGCGCCCAGGATCATATCCTGGGTCGGCACGGTGACGGGCTTGCCGTCCTGAGGACGCAGCAGGTTGTTGGCGGACAGCATCAGCAGTCTTGCCTCAGCCTGCGCCTCGGGAGACAGGGGTACGTGAATGGCCATCTGGTCGCCGTCGAAGTCGGCGTTGAAGGCGGTGCAGCACAGAGGATGCAGCTTCAGCGCGCGGCCTTCCACCAGGATCGGCTCGAAGGCCTGAATGCCCAGACGGTGCAGGGTAGGCGCACGGTTGAGCATGACCGGGCGATCCTTGATGATTTCGTCCAGAGCGTCCCAGACCTCGGTCTTGCCCTTGTCGATCATCTTCTTGGCGGACTTGATGTTGTTGGCCAGGCCGTCGGAGACCAGCTTCTTCATGACGAAGGGGCGGAACAGCTCGATGGCCATTTCCTTGGGCACACCGCACTGATACAGCTTCAGCTCCGGGCCGACGACGATAACGGAACGTCCGGAATAGTCAACACGCTTACCCAGCAGATTCTGACGGAAGCGTCCCTGCTTGCCCTTGAGCATATCGGACAGGGATTTCAGCGCCCGGTTGTTGGCGCCGGTGACGGCGCGGCCCCGGCGGCCGTTGTCGATCAGGGCGTCCACAGCCTCCTGGAGCATCCGCTTCTCGTTGCGGATGATGATGTCAGGGGCATGGAGCTGCACCAGCCGCTTCAGACGGTTGTTCCGGTTGATGACCCGGCGGTACAGGTCGTTCAGATCAGAGGTGGCGAACCGGCCGCCGTCCAGCTGAATCATGGGACGGATATCGGGAGGGATGACGGGCAGCACATCCATGATCATCCAGCTGGGCTTGTTCCCGGATTCCCGGAAGGCTTCCACGACCTCCAGCCGCTTGACGATCCGCAGCTTCTTCTGGGAGGAAGCGGTTTTCAGCTCTTCCCGGAGCTGATGGCTCAGCTGATCCAGATCGATCTGCTCCAGCAGCGCCTTGACGGCTTCCGCGCCCATACCGGCCTTGAAGTCGTCCTCGTACTTCTCCCGCATGTCCCGGTATTCCTTCTCGGTGAGCACCTGGTTCAGCGCCAGAGGTGCGTCGCCGGGGTCGGTGACGATATAGGCGGCGAAGTACAGAACCTTCTCCAGCACCTTGGGGGAAATGTCCAGGATCAGACCCATCCGGGAAGGAATGCCCTTGAAATACCAGATGTGGCTGCAGGGGGCGGCCAGCTCGATGTGACCCATGCGCTCCCGGCGCACCTTGGCTCTGGTGACCTCCACGCCGCAGCGGTCGCAGATCTTGCCCTTATACTTGATCTTCTTATATTTACCGCAGTGGCACTCCCAGTCCTTGGTCGGTCCGAAGATCCGTTCGCAGTACAGGCCGTCCCGCTCGGGTTTCAGGGTACGATAGTTGATGGTCTCAGGCTTCTTCACCTCGCCATGGGACCACTGCCGGATCATCTCCGGCGAAGCAATGCCGATTTTAATGGCATCAAAGGTGGCATCTGCCATGTTTCAGCCTCCTTAATCTTCGTAGCTATCGGTGTCGGAATCCTCCGCGTCACCGAACACATCCAAAATACTCTCCGGGCTGTCCTCGTCGATCACGAAGCCCGCGTCCAGCACCTCGTCGGTGGGGCCGACCACCACTTCATTGTCGGTGTCGGAGCTGTAGACCACATCATCGTCGTCATCGTCGTCCTTCAGCTCGATCTCGTTGCCGTTCTCGTCCAGCACGCGGATATCCAGACACAGGGCCTGCAGCTCCTTGACCAGAACCTTGAAGGACTCCGGCACGCCGGGCTTGGGGATGTTCGCGCCCTTGACGATGGCCTCATAGGTCTTGACACGGCCGGTAACGTCATCGGACTTGACGGTCAGGATCTCCTGCAGGGTATAGGCGGCGCCGTAGGCTTCCAGCGCCCAGACCTCCATTTCGCCGAAACGCTGGCCGCCGAACTGCGCCTTGCCGCCCAGAGGCTGCTGGGTGACCAGGGCGTAGGGACCGGTGGAACGGGCGTGGATCTTATCGTCAACCAGGTGATGGAGCTTGAGGTAGTAGGGATAGCCGACGGTGACCAGATTGTCGAAGGGTTCGCCGGTACGGCCGTCGTACAGAACGGTCTTGCCGTCCTCCCGCAGACCCGCCAGCTTCAATGTCTCCCGGATGTCCTTCTCATTCGCGCCGTCGAACACGGGGGTGGCGACCTTCCAGCCCAGCGCCTTGGCGGCGTAGCCCAGATGGACTTCCAGAACCTGTCCGATGTTCATACGGGAAGGCACGCCCAGAGGGTTCAGCACGATGTCCAGCGGTGTGCCGTCGGGCAGGAAGGGCATATCCTCCTCCGGCAGAACCCGGGAAACGACGCCCTTGTTGCCGTGACGGCCGGCCATCTTATCGCCCACGGAGATCTTTCTCTTCTGGGCGATATACACCCGGACGGACTTGGTGACGCCGGGGGCAAGCTCGTCGGAATTTTCCTTGGTGAAGACCTTGACGTCCACCACGATGCCGCTTTCGCCGTGGGGGACCTTCAGGGAGGTATCCCGGACTTCTCTTGCCTTCTCGCCGAAGATGGCTCTCAGCAGCCGCTCCTCGGGGGTCAGCTCGGTCTCGCCCTTGGGGGTGACCTTACCCACCAGGTAATCGCCGGCGTGAACCTCCGCGCCCACGCGGATGATGCCGTTTTCGTCCAGATCCTTCAGGGTGTCCTCGCCCACGTTGGGGATGTCCCGGGTGATTTCCTCGGGGCCCAGCTTGGTGTCCCGGGCTTCGGTCTCGTGCTCCTCAATGTGGATGGAGGTGAAGACGTCCTCCCGCACCAGACGTTCGTTCAGCAGAATGGCGTCCTCGTAGTTGTAGCCTTCCCAGGTGACGAAGCCGATGAGCACGTTCTTGCCCAGAGCCACCTCGCCGCCGGAGCAGCTGGGGCCGTCGGCAATGATCTGCTGGGTGTCCACCCGCTCGCCCACCACCACGATGGGGCGCTGGTTGATGCAGGTGCCGGCGTTGCTCCGGGCGAACTTGGTCAGATGGTAGGTCCGTACGTCGCCGTCGTCATATTTGACGGTGATGTCGGTGGCGGAAACGGCGGTGACGGTGCCGGGCTTCTCCGCCTTGATGCAGACCTCGGAGTCCACGGCGGCCTTATGCTCGATGCCGGTGGCAACGATGGGCGGCTCGGTGGTCAGCAGAGGCACGGCCTGACGCTGCATGTTCGCGCCCATCAGAGCGCGGTTGGCGTCGTCGTTCTGCAGGAAGGGGATGAAGGAGGTGGCGATGGAGATCATCATTCTGGGGGACACGTCGATATAATCGATGACGCTCCGATCCACTTCTATGATTTCGTTGCGGTGACGGCAGGTGATACGCTCGTTCTTCAGGCAGCCGTTCTCGTCCAGAGGCTCGCTTGCCTGGCCGATGTAGTAGTCGTCCTCCACGTCGGCGGTCATATACTCCACGTCCTTGGTGACGAAGCCGGTGGCCTTGTCCACCTTGCGGTAGGGCGCCTCCACGAAGCCGTACTCGTTGATCCGGGCAAAGGTCGCCAGATAGTTGATCAGGCCGATGTTGGGGCCTTCCGGGGTCTCGATGGGGCACATACGGCCGTAATGGGTGTAGTGAATATCACGCACGTCGAAGGACGCCCGGTCACGGCTCAGACCGCCGGGACCCAGAGCGGACAGACGGCGCTTGTGGGTCAGCTCGGCCAGAGGGTTATTCTGATCCATGAACTGAGACAGGGGGGAGGAGCCGAAGAATTCCTTGATGACGGCGGTGACAGGCCGGATGTTGATCAGGCTCTGGGGAGTGACCGCGTCCAGATCCTGAACGGTCATACGCTCCCGGATGACTCTGTCCAGACGGGAGAAGCCGATGCGGAACTGGTTCTGCAGCAGCTCGCCCACGCAGCGCAGACGGCGGTTGCCCAGATGGTCAATATCGTCAGGGGTGCCGACGCCCATGGCCACGCAGTTCAGATAGTTGATGGAGGCCATGATGTCGTCCACAATGATATGCTTGGGGATCAGCTCGTCCATCCGGTCGGCAATGGCGTCCTTCCAGCCGCCGGCGGGGACGGTCTCCAGCATTTCCTTCAGGATCGGGAAATACACCTTCTCCCGGACGCCGTACTCCTTGGGATCGAAGTCCACGAAGGCGTCCATGCAGACCATGTTGTTGGAGAACACCTTGACGTTGGTGTCGCCGACCTTGATGACGGCCTCGTTGACGCCCTTGCGGCTCAGCTCGTGAGCCCGGGCGCGGGAGATGAAGTCGCCGGGCATGACCAGAATCTCGCCGGTCATGGGGTCCGTGATGGGCTCGGCCGCTTCCTGACCGGACAGGCGGCTCCAGATGTCCATCTTCTTATTGAACTTATACCGGCCGACGGTGCTCACGTCGTAGCGGTGGGCGTCGAACAGCAGCCCTTCCAGGTGGGCGGTAGCGGTCTCCACCGTGGGAGGCTCACCGGGACGCAGACGGCGGTAGATCTCCAGCAGGGACTCCTCCCGGGTCTTGCAGGGATCCTTGTCGATGGTGGCAAGAATCCGGGCGTCCTCGCCGAACATCTGCTTGATCTGCTCGTCGGTCTGCACGCCCAGGGCGCGGATCAGGCAGGTGATGGGCAGCTTGCGGTTCTTGTCGATACGCACCCAGAATACGTTGGCGTTGTCCGTCTCGTATTCCAGCCAAGCGCCGCGGTAGGGAATGACCGTAGCGGTGTAGGTGTGCTGGTCGGCCTTATCCACCTCGTGGCCGTAGTACATGCCGGGGCTGCGGACGATCTGGGAAATAATGACACGCTCTGCGCCGTTGATGACGAAGGTGCCGCCGTTGGTCATCACGGGGAAATCGCCCATGAAGATTTCCTGTTCCTTGATCTCGTCGGTCTCGGTGTTGCGCAGGCGAACCCGCACCTTGATGGGCTTGGCGTAGGTAGCGTCCCGCTCCTTGCACTCCTCGATGGTGTACTTGGGCTTATCCTCCATGGTGTAGTCCAGGAAGCTCAGCTCCAGCTTGCCGGAGAAGTCGGTAATGGTGCCTACGTCCTTGAAGACTTCCCGCAGGCCGGTTTCCAGGAACCACCGGTAGGAGTCCTTCTGGATCTTCAGCATGTTGGGGATCTCCAGGATCTCTTCATACTTCGCGTAGGATTTACGCATGGTCTTGCCGTACATAACGTCCTTGACCATTGCCATATGGATCATCACAGCCTTTCTTTCGGATTGTGTTGCTTACTTTGTGAGGGTGTTTAATACGCTCGGAACCGTTGTCAATTTTGCCGAACTTGGTACTTGACACGGCTCGTTTCCTGTGCTAAAATGTCCCTGTTAGGGTAGGTTGGCATAAATGGGCATAGTACCACAGTATGGATTTCCAGTCTACCACATTGCCCAACTTTTGTCAATGAATATTTTCCACAATTCCGGGGCTTGCGCCTCGTTTTTTTGCGCCTATTTTGCCGAAAATCCTCCGCATACTGCCGTTGTCATGCTATGGAATTCGGTGCGGGTCACGCCGAGGAAGCTGCCCCCGGTGTTGACATTCGCAGACATTCCGCCTATAATGTTTTTCGTGCAGTCAATGAAAAAGGAAGGACATATCCTATGAAAGAAAACAGGAAAGTGCTGAAAGAAGTCCTCAAGGACATCCGTCACGACATGTCGGACGAGGAAGTGCTGAATCTGCTGGCAGACAGCAAGATATCCGTCAATCCTTTGACGGAAAAGTATACCCTCGGTCAGCGGGCGGCGGATGCCATCGCCAGATTTGCGGGAAGCTGGGCGTTTATTTTCTCCTTCACCGGTCTTCTGATACTGTGGATGATCATCAACACGCTGCTGGCCACCAGAGCCTTTGACTCCTATCCGTTTATTCTGCTGAATTTGGTGCTGTCCTGCGTAGCGGCCATTCAGGCGCCGCTTATTATGATGAGCCAGAACCGGCAGGAGGAAAAAGACCGCCGCCGTGCGGAAAACGACTACAAGGTCAACCTCAAAACGGAAATCATGATCGAGGACATCTACGACAAGGTCAATGCCATCCTCGCCAAGCAGACAGAGCTGGAAAAGCAGCTGCAAAAGCAGGCCGGAGAGAAGAGCGAATCCGGCACCGGCACAAATTCCTGATCGCGGTATCGAACCTCCGCCGCCCTTTTGCCCCGATTCAGAACGGGAGAACCAGCCGGAACAGCGGATTCTCCCGTTTGTTATTATATTGTTTCCGCTGCCGTTACAGCGCGGAATAGCCGAAGCTGTTGACCAGGGCGTCCAGCTTCTGGCCGGCCTTGCAGTAGGGGCATTCCCGATAGTCGTAGCTGGCGTAGCCGGGCAGGTCGTTGATGGTGTAGACGCTGCGCACGGGGTAGCCCGCCACTTCCTCCACGGCGCTGTAGATCGCGGCGACGCCCGCCACATGACCGCCGTAATAGCCGATGGCTTCAATGGAGCGCTTGGCCGTAAAGCCGGTGGTGACGGAGGCCATCAGCACCAGAACGTGCTTTCCGGTGATCATCTTGCGGGTGTTGTCCCGGAAAATGATCTGGGAGTTGGCGTTGTACTCCGGCTCCAGAACGTAGATGGTCCGGTGGGCATTGATGGTCTGAAAGCCGCTTTTCGTCAGCTCCTCGGCCAGGCACGTGCCCAGCACCGCGGTGCCGTCCAGGCAGAGAATGGTATCCACCGGGGTATCGTTGATGAAGTGGGACACCAGCTGATGGGCGCTGTCCTTGGCCTCGCTCAGGCGGGTCTTCTGGTAGGTGATGTCCACGAAGTAATTGATGTGGGAGTGATTGGTGGCAAAATGTCCCCGGGCGATGCGAAGCGGTGCGTTGCCCCTGCGGATGGGCAGGTTCATCAATGTGATCATAACAGTTACCTCCGGTTAAATAAAATGAAAAGCGTTTTTCTCATGTCCGGCGCAAGCGTTTTCGCCGGACACCTGAAAAACGCTTTTTTTCATTATAACCCGATACCGCAAAAAAGGCAAGGGCAAACCGCCCCTGCCCCTGCCAAATTTTACCTGCGAAACTTGGGCATATTGCGCAAACGCAGCGCCTTTTCCTGCCTGTAGAACTGATGGCCGATGACCCTGCACATTTTCCCCGTGCGGATCATCCAGTCCACCTTGCCGAAGCTCGCCCACATGACGCCGTCCGTCTCCCCCGGCTGCAAAACGATGCTTTTCAGGGGGATCCGCCGGAACAGGCAGTAGTGGTCATAGAAAATGTTGCGCTCCCGGTCGCTGTCCAGCAGCTCAAATTCCTCCGGCTCCGCCCGAATGCCCGTCTCCTCGTACAGCTCCCGGGCGATGGCCTGGCGGCTGGTCTCCCCTGCCTTCACCGCCCCGCCGGAATTTTCCCAGGTGCCGGCGAAGCTCTTTTCCCGGGCGCGGCGGGTCAGCAGCAGATGCCCCCGGCCGTCGTAGACCCAGACGCAGACCACGAGGCCGTATTCTCCCGGCTTCCATGACGTTCCCCGCTTGTGCAGCTTCCCCGTCAGGTTCCGGTTTTCGTCGTAGATATCGTTCAGCTCCATCCGCCGCCTCCTTCCTTCAAATCTGTAGCATAGTTTAACACAGACGCGAAAAAAAGGCAATGAAGAAACGGTTCATTTTCCCTTTTCCTATTGTATCTTCCGAAAAAATGTGGTAGACTGAATTGGATTATCCTATTTATTGTGTTTTGGAGGCCGTATGCGTTTTCATTTTCTCCCGTAGGTTCCCTCCCTTGCGATTCTAAAAACGATATTCTGGAGGGATCACTATGTCTCAATTAACCGAAGAAATCAGCCGGCGGCGTACCTTTGCCATCATTTCTCACCCCGACGCCGGTAAAACCACCCTGACCGAAAAATTCCTGCTCTACGGCGGCGCCATCGCCCAGGCAGGCGTGGTCAAGGGCAAGAAGAATTCCCGCGCCGCCACCTCCGACTGGATGGAGATCGAAAAGCAGCGCGGCATTTCCGTCACATCGTCTGTGATGCAGTTTCAGTACAACGGCTTCTGCATCAACATTCTGGACACCCCCGGCCACCAGGACTTCTCCGAGGACACCTACCGCAC
>ERZ808240.765-NODE-765-length-41326-cov-5.815294_pt1 | contig 41326 bp, 34 predicted proteins | sample MGYA00521084_ERZ808240 | MGnify/ENA primary metagenome ERZ808240 (study PRJEB31516, sample SAMN03275571) | gut metagenome | biome: mammalia-associated habitat; material: feces | host: Papio cynocephalus | place: Kenya | collected 2012-08-06 ... | reverse complement strand
AGATTCGACTCGTTGCGGGGGATGCGGGTACCGTCCGCCGCCGAGATGTCCAGCTGGTCGCTCTCCTCAAAGGTGACGGTGTTGTACAGGGTCACGGCCAGACCCAGCGCGTCGAAGCCAGAGCCCACGTTGGCGCTGGTGGCCGGGACGGAAACTTTGATCTTCATATCCTGTTCCCTCTTCTTATGCTTCCTCGGGCAGCTTTTTCAGCACCAGCTTCACGCTGCCGCCGACGGTCTCCACCTTGCGGGCGGCCTCGGCCATGGCCTTTTCGTCGGCCTGCTCCACAAAGTAGGAGCAGCCATCGAAGTGCTCATCCACCACATGGCCCTTGCCGTAGATGGCTTCCACCACGGCGGGGGCAATGCCCGCCACACGCACATAATATGCGGCGGGAGCCGGGTCGGTGAGCATTCCCTCCACAGGCTCGGCAGGCTGCCAGAACAGGCTGTCGTGAACCTTGACGCCGTTCTTGAGGGCATCCACCACATCGGCCACCACGGCGCTGGCGGTGGGCAGCTTGCCCGCGCCCTTGCCGTAGAACACCACGTCGCCCAGCATATCGCCCTTGACCAGCACGGCGTTGAACACGTCGTCCACACCGGCCAGCTGGTTGGACTTAGGCACCAGACAGGGCTCCACACCGGCGGCCACGCTGCCGTTGTCGCCCCGCTTCATCCAGGCGATGAGCTTGATGACACAGTTCAGCTTCTCAGCGGCGGCCACGTCCTCCACGGTGATATCCCGGATGCCCCGGGTGGGGATGTTCTGGGGATAGATCTGATGGCCGCAGACCAGCGAGGACAGAATGGCGATCTTGCGGCAGGCATCCCGGCCGTCCACGTCGTCGCCGGGGTCCTTGGTCTCGGCGTAGCCCAGCTCCTGGGCGATCTTCAGGGCCTCGTCGAAGCCCAGGTTTTCCCGCACCATCTTGGTCAACATGAAGTTGGTGGTACCGTTCACGATGCCCTCCACCTCGGTGATGACATTGGCGGCCAGGCACTGGTGCATCGGGGTGATGATGGGGGTGCCGCCGCCCACGGATGCCTCGAACAGGAAGGCGCAGTTCTGAGCCTTGGCCAGCCCCAGCAGCTCCGCGCCGTAGGTGGCCACCATCTCCTTGTTGGAGGTGCAGACGCTCCGGCCGCTCTCCAGGCAGGCCTTCACATAGGGGTAGGCAAAGCGGGTGCCGCCGATGGTCTCGACGACCACTTTGATCTCCGGGTCCTCGAGGATGGTGTCAAAGTTCTTGACAAAGAGGTGCGCGGCGGGGTGGTTAGAGAAATCCTTGGGGTCGAGGATGTACTTGACCTCCACGGGCTCCCCCGCCCGGCGGGAAACGCCCGCGGCGTTGCGGCAGAGCACCTCGTACACGCCGCTGCCCACCGTGCCAAAGCCCAAAATTGCGATTTTTGCCATGTTTCAGCCCTCGTTCCTATTTCTAAACTGTTTCCGGTTCGCTTACAGGTTATACCCGCAGTGCACGCCCACGACCATCCGCTGACGGCTCAATTTTTCCGTCAGCTCGTCGGGGGTCATCTGCATGGTGTCGGTACGGATGGTGACCGCCACCAGCGCCGCGCCATTCTCCGGCGTGGACTGGTTGATGGTGACGATGCTGGCACCGGCGGCGCTGATGCCCGCCAGCAGGCTCTGCAAGGCACCGGTCTCGTCCCGCAGGGTCGCCATCACGGTAACGACCTCGCGGCTGTTCTCCGAATCAAAGATGCAGTCCTTATATTTATAAAAGGCACTGCGCGACAGGTCTACACTGCGTGTCGCGGCTGAAATGCTCCGCGCTTCTCCGCTTGCCAGAAGTTCCTTGGCGCGTACCACCTTGAGAAAAACTTCCGGCAGGACCTGTGCGTCTACCAGATAAAAGCGGCGTTCCAACTTGTTCACCTCACAAACACAAGTGTTCTTGCAGAAAATATAATAGCATCCGACCCCCTTCAATGCAAGAGGCCGGATGCTATTTTGGCAGATTATCCAGTTTTAGACCGTGAAGTGACGACTTCCCTCACCGGAATTGCAACGCCTTTGAGGAAAAGTATGATTTTTCTTCTCGTTCCATTCTGTTTTCTCATAGTGATACAGCTGTTCTGCCTGTGCGGTCAGTCTGTATCCAGATTCGTGGTATCCGGCTCTGTGAAAGCCGGTGCAGCCGAAGCTGTCGTTGAGGATGTTGTCGAAGCCGCTGCTGAACGGTGCGAGTAGTTGCAGGTATCCGGCAGGTCATCTGCGCGGTAGTAGCCCACTGCCGTACTCGGGCAGGAACCGCTTGCCAGCAGACCGCTCTGCGTGCAGTATCTCCGCTCCACAACGCCATCCGAGGTCGGGAACGCCTTGTAAGGCAGATTTGCCTGGACCTGTTCCATATAGGCCTTCCATGCAAGGACGCAGGTACGGGTCTTCGCCTGATTCTTGCCCAGCGTCTTGGTCATATCATACGGAGCGTCGTAACCCCACCAGACAGCGGTGACGTAGTACGGCGTGCCGCCGACGAACCACAGATCCTTTTCATCGCTGGCCGTACCGGTCTTACCAAAGGCTTCCATTCCGTTGGAGTTCGGGTAGTTGCCACGGGCAGTACCAACATTGGAGAACAGGACGTTCTTCAGCAGGCGGTTCATAACATATGCCGTCTGCGGTGTCAGAGCCTGATAGCTGGTAGCGTTGTTCTCGAGGTAGATATTGCCGTCCCGATCCAGCACACGGGTGTACAGGTGCGGCGTGGTATATTCGCCATCATAAAAGATCTGGAACGCTGCCGCCAGTGCCATCGGCGTAACGCCGTGGGTCTGGCTTCCCATGACCATCTGCGCCAAACCAACGTCGTTTACCGGGTCAAGGGTCGTCAGCTGGAGCGTATTATAGGCAAAGTTGAAGATATTGCTTGCGCCGACCAAATCGCCGACACGGATCGCAATGGTATTCAGCGAGCGTGCCAGACCATTCCAGAGCGGCACATCGCTGTTGTCGCCGTAGTTTCCGCCGTAGTTGCGAGGCCAGCTGCGCCATGCGTTCGGATACGCTTTCAGCTGGGTATCCGACAGACCCATCAGGCCGTTCTTGCGGCAGTAATCCTCATCCCGGATCACCATATCCTGTTTGAGGTACAGGGGCGAGTTGTTGAGCATGGTAGACCAGTTCACCAGACCATACTCAATGCCCAGCGCATATGCGCCGATGGGCTTGATGGTAGAACCCGTCTGCCGGGTAATGCTGTACGCACGGTTCAGAGAAAGGCTCTTGGTCTTCTCTCCCAGACCGCCGACCATCGCCAGCACATTACCGTCGTAGTCCAGCGTTACCATTGCGGCCTGCGTCCGGACATTGCGGTAATAGTAAACGGTGCCGTCATCGCCGGTACGGGTCTTGGGTGTACCGTCCGCATTGAAGACCTGCACATCATCGTCCGAGATGTTGGTGACTTCTTCCTCATGCCAGCCTGCCGGGAAATAGGCATCGTTGGTGTTGAGCATCAGGTTTTCCATCGTCGCCTGCATCTTGGGGTTGACAGTCGCCTCAATGGTGTAACCGCCGGTATAAAGCTTGTTCTGTGCTTCCGCCTCGCTGATGCCCTCTTTCTCCATGATGTCGCTGACGACTTCATTGAAGAGCGCATCGGTGAAGTAAGAAGTAGTAGAAGACGCATTCTTCTGGCTGCTGTCCTCCTCAGCCAGAACCAGCGGCTGAGCGGCTGCGTTGCGGTAATCATCCTCCGAGATAACGCCCTGCTGCCACATGTTATAGAGCAGGAAGTTCCGGCGGTTGATCAGGTTCTCAGGGTTGGTATAGGGGTTATAGTTGGTCGGATTTTTGGTGATGGACGCAATGGTAGCGCACTCCCACAAGGTCAGCTGGCTGACGTCCTTGTTGAAGTACTCATTCGCGGCTGTCTGGACGCCCTGAATGGTACCGGTAAAGCTGATGGTGTTCAGATACGCTTCCAGAATCGTCTCCTTCGAGTAGCTGCGGCTCAGGCAGAGGGCACGATAGATCTCACGCAGCTTGCGGAGCGCGCCTTCAATGCCGCTGGCACTGTCGTCGTCGGTCAGATTCTTGATGAGCTGCTGCTCTAGCGTCGATGCGCCCTGCTTGGAGCTGTAGATGGGCAGCAGATACTCATTGATCATTGCGCCGATGGTACGCTTGAAGTTGACGCCCGGCTCACTGTAAAAATCCTTGTCCTCCGTGCAGATGAACGCATACTGCAGGTAGCTCGGGATCTGCTCGAGGTCAGCCCAGACACGATGACTGTTGGAGGAACGCAGCGTTGCGTACTCCACCTGTGCGCCGGTATCCGGATCGGTCGCCATGACGACACTGGACTGGCTCAGCTCGATGTTGTCCAGATCCAGCAGGTTGCCGTCGTTGGCCGTTGCTTCGACCACATAATAGACCGCACCCACCGTGACCAGACTGCCCAGCATAATGCCGACACAGATCACTGTCGCAATGGCTCTGCCGATAAACCGAAGCAGCGGATGTCCGCCCTTCTCCTTCGGCTCTTTTCCCTTACGGGAAGGCTTTTTGCCTGAACCGGAGCCGTTATCAGTACGGCTCCGACTGGTGTTCAGGCTACGTCCAGCGGTGTCGGATGAGTCTCGGACTGCGCCGTCCATGCTGAGTTTTCTTTTTCCTTCGTTTGAAATAGGGATCGCCTCCTGACTGCGGCTCATAAAACGAGCCGTGTAAAGAACTGGAACCATAATAATACATTATAATCCTCTTGCCCGACCGCTTCAAGGACTAATTTTCCCGGATACTGGTAGTATAGCACATCTGGGCCGTGAAAGTACAGCGTCCGACGGTGAAAATTATAATGATTTGTCTGAAATGCGTTCTGTTTGCGCATACTTCCGTCAGAATTTTCATTCCGAAAGGAGAACCTTTGTCATGCGAAAGCTCTGGCTTTGTCTGTTTTATGCCCTCTGCGCGTTCGCCATCGTGTTCAGCCTGTTCTGGATGGCTCTGCCGAAGCTCAGCCTCCCTGCCCCTTCTCTTTCCGGCAGTGAAACGCCCATCGACTCTCAGCTCAGCCTTTCGGCGCAGGGCATTCCTCAGCTGGACTACACCGCCTATTATCTCTGTGATGAGGGTGGCCGGATCGCCGTTTACCAGTGCCTGCCAGACGGGACTCCCGGTGAGCTGTTAGAACGGACGGATATTTATGTGAATCTTCTGCCCGAAAGCGACGCTCTCCGAGTCAAGCATGGTCTGACCGTTCCCGGTGAAACAGAGCTTCGGCAGCTGCTCGAAGACTTTGGAGAATGACAGCAAAAACCACCGGCGCACCGGTGGTTTTGTCGTTATTCTATCAGGCATCCAGAGCTTCCAGCGGAACAAGGTATTCCTTGCGGCACTCCTCATAGGTCAGGAGATAATCCTTGCTGGGATTGTGGTGCATCATGCTCTTGAGGGTATGGGAGTCGTAATCCTCGCCGGCTTCCATACCAACCAGACGAGCCGCAATATTCGAGCAGTGGTCGGAGATGCGTTCCGCATTGTTCAGGACATCGAGGAAAACAACACCAGTGTCAATGGAGCAGACGCCCTCTTTCAGACGCTTGATGTGCTGGTCGCGCAGACGCTCCACAAGGATGTCGATGACCTCTTCGATGGGCTCGACCTGACGAGCGGCATGGATATCGCCCGACTCAAAGGCATCCGCAGTCAGGAGCAGGATCTTTTCCAGCGCGGAATCCAGAATTTTCAGCTCGTCCTTGGCACGGTCGCTGAAAGACGCTTCCTTATCATCCAGCTCCTGCGCTTTTTCCATGATGTTCACGGCATAGTCGCCGATACGCTCGTACTCCGTAACAAAGTTCAGCAGCTCGGTCACGGCATGACTCTCGTCATCGCCCAGCTCCTGATCGGTCAGCTTAATAAGATAGTTGGAGATCTCAACCTCCATCCGGTCGATGAGATGCTCCCGGACATTGATCGCGCTGACGACCTCTTCATCCATCTTGAGGAGAAGCGGCGTTGCAAGGCTGACATTGCGAGCAGCACGGCGAGACATTTTCACGACCGCACTCTTTGCCTGCTGGATCGCCACTGCCGGGCTCTTGTACAGACGCTCGTCCAGAACCGGCATTGTAAGATCCTGCGCCTCTTCTGCGGTATCCTTGACCGTCATGCAGGACAGCTTGACGAGCAGGCCGTTAAAGGGCAGCAGCAGAACCATCGCCGCCACACTGGACAGAGTATGAATGTTCGCAATCGAACTCTTATTCATCACATCGAACCACATCGGGATGCCAATGGTATACTGCACCGCATAGATGAGTGCCATCACAACGATACTGCCGATAATGTTAAAATATAGATGGATGAACGCAGCACGCTTACCGTCCTTGGACGAGCCGCCGATGGTAAGCAGCGGTGTAAACGCCGTACCAATATGCGCACCCAGAATAATAGGGATGGCCGAACCGAAGGTGACAAGGCCGGTGCTGGACAGTGCCTGCAGGATACCGACCGACGCCGAAGACGACTGGATGACGACCGTCGCCAGCAGACCGACCAGAACGCCGAGGATGGGGTTCGACATGGAGACAAAGAGGTTCTGGAAAACTGCACTCTCCTTCAACGGAGCCACACCGGTATCCATCAGGCTCATACCTGTGAATAGGATACCGAAGCCCAGCATGATCTGACCGATGTTCTTCTTCTTTGCGTTTCGGATAAAGACATAAAAAATACAGCCAATAAACGCGACCACCGGCGCGAAGGTCTTCGGCTGCATAAGCGTCAGCCAAAGGCTGTCACCGGAGATATCCGCCATACGGATGAGCTGGCCGGTGACAGTGGTACCAATATTCGCGCCCATGATCACGCCTACTGACTGTGTCAGGGTCATAATTCCCGAGTTGACAAGGCCGACGCAGATGACGACCGTGCCTGCCGACGACTGGATGACGGCAGTGATGAGTGTACCAAAAATAACGCCTTTCAGGGTCGAGGATGTCAGCTTTTGCAGCACGCCCTGCATTTTGCCGCCAGCCAGCTTTTCGAGGCCGGCACCCATGATCGACATTCCGTACAGAAACAGCGCAATACCGCCCAACAGAGAGGTGATGTGTGTGATATCCATATCAATGCTCCTAAAATCTTGATCTTACACAACAAAGGACGGCTCAGCGGAATCGTTCTTTCCGGATGCCGTCCTTTTTATTATAGCATTGATTGGCCCTGTTCAACAAGCATTATTTTACCGAAATCTTACTTTTTTGACGCTTTTTTTGCTTTCTTTCGTTTTGCAAGCCGAAACTTATCCGGAATTTTACATGCTTTTTACATTTGCATTCTCTAACTCCGCTGTCAGCCTGCCACGACCGTTTCCCGGTGGTGTTCAACATGCTCCGGGTATTCCCTGTGCGCCGTCTTTTCGGTACGGGCTTTATCGTAGCAGTACCGGATGATCGCCTGCCGCCGGACGATGCCGATGAACATTCCACGGTCGTCCACCACCGGCACAAAGTTCTGATTCATGGCGGCCTCGATCAGCTGATCCATGCTGGTCGTCACGGTCACGGCCTTATAATCCCGTTTGTGCGGAAAGTCCGAAATCGGCACATCTTCCGCCGCCTCGATATCAAGTCCATGGAATTTTTTCAGCCCCCAGAGGATATCCCCCTCGGTCAGTGTTCCCACATATTCCCCTTTCCGGTTCAGCACCGGGATGGATGCGTAGCGGTTGTTCTCCCATTTTTCCAATGTCTGCCGAAGAGTAAAATCATCATACACATACATCAGATCCTGCTTGGGTGAAAGGAAAAACAAAATGTTCATGAAAACAGCTCCTACCTGTCAATTTCTGTCGCATGGGCGGCAGTTTCCGTCCATGCTGTCGTGCGTTCTTTCTGATTTCTGTCCGTCACACCTGAGCCAACGGCTTGCTCTCCGTCCCAAAAGAATTACTTTTCTTTTTGAGGCCAGCACGGCGGCCTGTTCTGTTACCTTGATTTTAGCACTTTTTCACAGCAAGATAAAGTGACTTCGTTAATTTTTTATAATTTATTCACAGTCCTTTCGCAGCGTCTTATCAAACTTCCAGCAATGCTGTACATCTGCTGCTGTTCTGTGCCGCACAATGCCCAGAATGTTCCATCAAAACCGGGCGGTCATTCCCAGTATACCGGGTCTCGTGGTCGAATCCGCAGGTTTTCCGGGGCTGATTTTGAGTTTTTTCCGGATAACCCAGCAATTTGAACTGTACACCGGCGCAGAGAAGTTGTATAATATAGGTGGTATACTATCCAGTTTTCCAGACTCTCCGGAGTTTCCGGAGGATTCCGCCGCACTGCGGATGGATTCAAAAAATCAAGATAAAGGAGCAAAGCGACTATGATCACTTCCCGTTTCCCGCTGGGAGATGTCAGCTTTTCGGCTGAATATTTCTCTACCCTTGTGGGCGAGGCGACTAAACAATGCTACGGTGTGGCTGCCATGGCACCCCGTGACCTGACCGACGCCGTCAAAAGCATGGTACGGCGCGGCACCGATTACTCTGAAAAGGGTGTCCGCGTTACGCAGGAAGAGGGCCGTCTCGTGATCGAGCTGCACATTGCCGTCAGCTATGGACTGAACATCTCGACTGCCGCTCGCAGCATTTCGCACCGCGTCAAGGACGAGGTCGAGCAGGCCACCGGCCTGAAGGTTGCTCGTGTGGTCGTTTCGGTGGATGATGTCATCGCCTGACCGGCCAACATGCCCGGGGTTCCGGGAAAAGATTTAAGGAGTAAAATACAATGATTTCTGGTAAGATCCTGCGCGACGCGATTATTTCCGGCGCAAACAACATCAACAATCAGCGTTCCCGTGTCGACGAGCTGAACGTTTTCCCCGTTCCCGATGGCGACACCGGCACGAACATGGGTATGACCGTCGGTGCAGCTGTCCGTGAGCTTCAGGCTCTGGATGACGACTGCACCGTTGCAGAAGCTTCCAAGACTGCTGCTTCCGCCATGCTGCGCGGCGCACGCGGCAACTCCGGTGTTATCACCAGCCTGCTGTTCCGCGGTTTCTCCAAGGCTCTGGAAGGCAAGAAGGAAGCCGGTGCCGCTGACCTCGTTGCCGCTTTGAAGAAGGGCGTTGAGGGTGCATACAAGGCTGTCATGAAGCCCACCGAAGGCACTATTCTGACCGTCGCTCGTGTTGCCAGCGAAGAAGCTGCTGCCGCAAACACCGAGGATGTCGTCGAGCTGTGGAAGGTCGTCATGACCGCCGCACAGAAGGCTCTGGACGATACCCCGAACCTCCTGCCCGTTCTGAAGAAGGCCGGCGTCGTTGACGCAGGCGGTCAGGGCATCCTCATCATCTTCGAGGGCATGGGCAAGGTCTTCAACGGCGAGCCCATCGTCGAGGGCGGCGAGGCTGCTCCCAACAAGGCAAAGCTGTCCACCGAGAATGCCGGCAAGGGCGTCTTCACCGACGATCTGATGAAGGTCGAGGACATCAAGAACGGCTACTGCACCCAGTTCCTTATTAACAAGAACGAGGGCGCAAGTGCCGCAAAAATGCGTGCTTTCGCCGAGTCCAACGGCGATAGCGTCGTCTGCATCGAAGACGATGATGTCATCAACCTGCATGTTCATACCGCTGACCCGGGCAAGATCCTGAGCGAGGCTATCAAGTACGGTTACCTGACCAACTTTAAGATCGAGAACATGCACGAGCAGTTCCTCGCACGCCAGAAGCAGGGCAAGAGCCTCGAGAAGCAGGCTTCCGCTGAGAAGAAGCCCGACCCGACCGCAGAGTTCATCTATGCTGCTGTCGATCCCAGCCGTGACTATGGCTTCGTTGCTGTCGCTGCCGGCGAGGGCCTGAAGGCTGTCTTCACCGATCTGGCTGCTGATGCAGTTGTTTCCGGCGGCCAGACCATGAACCCGGCCACCGAGGACATTCTGGCAGCTGTCCAGAGCGTTCCGGCTAAGACCGTCTTCGTTCTGCCCAACAACAAGAACATCATCATGGCTGCAGAGCAGGCACAGAAGCTGGCTGACCGTCAGGTCGTCGTTCTGCCCACTCGCACCGTCCCGATGGGTATCACTGCCCTGCTGAACTTTGACCCGTCCGCAAACGTCGAGACCAACACCATCAACATGATGGCTGCTGCCGATAAGGTTTCTACCGGTCTCATCACCTACGCTGCCCGTGACAGCGAGTATGACGGCAAGCGGATCAAGAAGGGCGAGATCATGGCTCTGGAGAACGGCAAGATCGTCTCCACCTCCAACGATATCACCAAGGCTACCTACCGTCTGGCACGCAGCATGTGCAAGAAGGATTCCAGCTTCGTCACCATCATCTCCGGCTGTGATGTCAGCGATGAGGACGCCGAGAAGGTCACCGAGATCGTCAAGGCCAAGTGCCCCAACCATGTTGAGGTCAGCCACATCCGCGGCGGTCAGCCTGTCTATTATTATATGATCAGCGTGGAGTAATTTTTCTCCTGAACTGAATCTATATATACCCAATTTTCTGAATATAACAAAATCTCCCCGTGTAGTTCTATTATCCTACACGGGGAGATTTTTTCATTGAAGCATATCTTTTAGAAGAAGCTGACTTGACTGCTTTCGGGCAGGTCACCGAGGGCGTGGACCTGACGCAGACGATCGATGATACTGCTGCCGACGCCGGCGGCCTGCTGCAGCTCCTCGATGGAGAGATACTCCTCGCCGTGGATCGTTACCCGTTCAAGAGCCTCCGCAGCAGCACCGCCCAGACCCTTCAAAGAGCTGAACGGCAGGCGGACTTTGCCATCCTCAACAACATACCGGGAGCCGTAGCTCTTGCCCAGTTCGATGGGCAGGAACTCGTAGCCGCGCACCAGCATTTCATTGACGAGCTGGAGCGATACCAGAACATCTTCGTCCTTGGCGTTCTTCTCCTCTTTCAGGCGGCGTTTGACCTCTTCCATGTGGGCACGGGCGACCGCTGCACCGCCGACTGCCGCTTCGTAGTCGATATCGTCGCCGCGAACGGTAAAGTACACCGCATAAAACGCCTGCGGACGGTAAATTTTATACCACATCAAGCGAATTGCCGACATCAGATACGCCACTGCGTGAGCTTTTGGGAACATATACTTGATCTTCCGGCAGGACTCAATATACCAATCCGGAACATCATGTTCCCTCATGGCCTCTTCCCATCCGGGCGAAAAACCACCTTTTGCGACTTTGCCCTTACGGACAGCCTCCATGATATCAAAGGCCATCTTTGGTTCCAGTCCTTTGCGGAGCAGGTACAGCATGATACTGTCACGGCATCCAATGACTTCCGCAATGGTACAAGTGCCGCTGCGGATAAGTTCATCGGCGTTGTTCGTCCAGACATCCGTACCATGCGACAGACCCGAAATCTGTATCAGCTCTGAGAAGTTTTTCGGCCGTGCTTCGACCAGCATTCCTCGGACAAAATTGGTACCCATTTCCGGGATGCCAAAGGTTCCGGTCTGGCTGTCGATCTGTGCCGGTGTCACGCCCAGCGCATCCGGGCTCGTCAGCAGGCTGTAAACTTTAGGGTCGTTCATCGGGATACTGTCCACCGGAATGCCGGTGTATTCCTCGAAATATTTATAGAAGGTCGGCATATCGTGGCCCAGCTCGTCCAGCTTGAGCAGGGTATCGTGGAGGTACTTAAACTCGAAATGGGTCGTCAGCAGACCACCGGCCACATCATCCGCCGGGTGCTGGATGGGACAGAAATCGTAAATTTCGTAGGTATCCGGCACAACGACCATGCCGCCGGGATGCTGGCCGGTCGTGCGTTTCACGCCGGTGCAGCCCAGTGTCAGGCGGTTTTCCTCGGCGTGGTTGACCGTTCTTCCTCGTTCTTCCAGATACTTTTTGACATAGCCGTATGCGGTCTTGTCCTGAATACCCGAAACCGTACCGGCCTTGAAAACGTTCGCTTTGCCGAACAATTCTTCGGTGTAACGATGAACATTGGACTGATACTCACCCGAGAAGTTCAGGTCGATATCCGGCTCCTTATCGCCGTAGAATCCCAAGAAAGTTTCAAACGGGATATCGTGGCCGTCGACCAGCATTCGGGTTCCGCAGTTCGGACAGTTTTTGTCCGGCAGGTCAAAGCCGTCGTCCACACTGCCGTCCGTAATGAACTCGCTGTGTTTGCACTTCGGGCAGCGGTAATGCGGCGGCAGGCTGTTGACCTCCGAGATACCGGAGAAGTGCGCCACAGCCGACGATCCGACCGAACCACGGCTGCCGACCTGATAACCGCCGGCATTGGAGTAGGCCACCAGCTTGACCGCAATGACGTACAGGACTGCATAGCCGTGGCCGCAGATAGAGTCCAGCTCCTTTTGCAGCCGCTTTTCGACGATCTCCGGCAGTGGGTCGCCGTAGTCCTCTTTGGCGCGCTTCCACGTTGCGTCACGAAGCTGCTGTTCCGCGCCTTCGATGCTGGGCGGATAAGTTCCCCGAGGGATAGCACGCACATTGTTGTCAATGGTCGCCGCAATCTTGCGTGGGTTGGTGACGACTACCTCATACGCCTTTTCTTTTGACAGATAGGAGAACTGTTTCAGCATATCCTCCGTCGTCCGGAAGAACAGCGGCGGCTGGTTGTCGGCATCCTTGAAGCCGTTGCCTGCCTGCAAAACAGAGCGGTAAATCGCATCTTCCGGTTCGGTAAAGTGGACGTCGCCGGTCGCAATGACAGGCTTATGCAGATCTTCACCCAGCTTAACGACTGTGCGGTTGAAATCCTTGATGACCTCTTCGCTCTCGACCTTTCCCTCTCGCACCATATAGGCATTGTTTCCCAGCGGCTGGATCTCCAGCACATCGTAATAGGATGCAATTTTCTTCAATTCCTCATAGGAACGACCTTCCACGATGGCACGGTACAGCTCACCTGCTTCACAGGCCGAAGTCAGGATCAGACCGTCACGATATTTGTTCAGCAGGCTTCGCGGAACACGAGGCTTTTTGAAAAAGTAGTTGACATGCGCCTCACTGACGATCTTATAGAGGTTTTTCAGGCCCATCTGGTTTTTCACCAGAATGATAAGGTGGTAATATTTCTTTTTCAGAACTTCACGGTTGCCGCCCAGACTCGTATTGATCTCGCCGCTGTTCGTCACCTGCTTTTCTTTCAGGTCGTTCAGCATAACACAGAAAATACGGCCCAATGCACCGGCATCCTCGCAGGCGCGGTGAGCTTCATAGGCCGGAAGTTCCAGATGCTTATTGATCGTTCCCTGCTTGTAGTTGTGCAGGCCGGGATACATGGCCTGCGCCATTGTCAGGGTGTCAAGATAAGTCGGCTCAAAGTGGATATTGCTCCGCTTGGCAGCAGCACGCAGGAATCGAATATCGAACGAATGTGCATTGTGCCCCACAAGAATCCGTCCGCCTGCAAAGTCCAGAAATGCCTGCAATGCCTCGGCTTCGCTGGGTGCATGTTCGACCATCTCGTTGGTGATACCGGTCAGCTCAGTGATTTTCGGCGTAATAGGCTTGCCGGGCTTGACAAAAGTATCGAATTCATCGACGACCTCGCCGTTCCGGACGATGACCGCACCAATTTCGGTCAGGTATTCCACGCCTGGGTCAAGGCCAGTCGTTTCGGTATCAAAGACGCAGAACTCACCATCCAGCGGTTCTTCCTTGACACCGTAAACGCAGGGGATCATATCGTCCACAAAATAGGCTTCGCAGCCGTAAATAAGCTTGAAATTCGGGTCTTTTTTGTGGATATCATCGGTGGCAAGCATGGCTTCCGGGTATCCCTGACAGACTCCGTGATCCGTGATCGCAATAGCCGGGTGCCCCATCCGGTGCGCCAGTTTGACGATGCCGCCCGGGTCACAGAAAGCGTCCATGCTGGACAGCTTGGTATGCAAATGCAACTCCACACGCTTGACCGGAGCGTTATCCTCCCGTTTTTTCCGCTCGACGAACAGCACATCGTAAGGATAAACGATGTAGTCATGTTCATATTTATCGTAAGTGCAGTCACCACGGACGACCACAGTAGTCCCCTTCGGGATAGTTTCCCACTTGGAGCAGTCCTCCCCTTCCTGCGCACGAATTTTCAGGTTGATGGAACCGGTATAATCGGTGATGGATACGGTATAAATTTTGCGGAAGTTACCCTTGACCTCGGTGAAAAAGACATCGCCCCAAATCATGCACTTGCCGCCTTCGCCGCCCAGATCTTTCAGCGGCGTGAGGTTTTTGGGAGTGAACATTTTACCATGGAAGATCGTCACCGGCTTGTCCGTCAGGTCGAGGCCATCCACCTTGATGGACGGTGCCGTGTTCTTCTTCTCAAACTTGACGACCGGCGGCGCGATTTTGCGTTCCAGTTTTTCTTCCATCTGCCGCTGTTCTGCCTCACCAACGGCACTTGTCAGGGTAACTTTGGGTTTGACGCCGGTATGCGCTGCAATGCGTTCTGCCAGCAGCTTTTCAAAACCCATCTCCTGCAAAAATTTTGTGCCGTGGCAGACGCCGATGGTGATATTCTGCCCGATGATATTGATCTTGCACCGGTCAAGAAAACCGTTGATGGGCACGCCATCCCGTTTCATCTCCTCCAACAGGTCACGCAGAACATTCTCATCCATCGTCGCGTAACCGAAGAGGTTATCAATTTTAAGTTCAAAGCCCTCATAGTCGGGCTGAAGCGAGGCCAGCAGCCGTGCGCACAGTCCTTTATCCAGCGGAGCGGAACTCTGCAGGGTGAAGATCACCTGCCGCTCCTGCCGCAGCATCCGGGCATGTTCGACGATCACACGTCCAAAACAGGACGCAAAATCCGGGTCCGCCATGAACTGCGGCCATAGCTGGGATACGAGTGGTTTCACAAATGGTACTCCTTTTTTCGCAAATAACAGCACAAACTGCCGCGCCCCAGATTTTGGAGTGCAGCAGCGTTAAAACAATAGAATCAGCCCAGTGTTTCCGTTTTGAAAACGTGGTAGCCTTCGTAGTGATAGCTGGCGTCGATGCCCTTCATATAGACCGCACGGTCATGGATCTGGTCGGTCAGAGCCGCACGAAGCAACGCCTTTATTTCCAAATCCTTCACCGGACTGCGCTCCATTGCCAGGAGATAGTCTTCCTTATCCACTTTGCTCCAATCCACGACCTTGTGCAGTTCCTTTTTCAAGATCGCATCCAGCCAGATACGGGTGCTGCGACCGTTGCCCTCCCGGAAGGGATGCGCAACATTCATCTCGACATATTTCTCGATGATCTCATCATAGGTCGATTGAGGCATTTTGTCGATGCTTTCAAGAGCAGCATGCAGATACATGACCGGCGCAAAACGGAAGTTTCCTTTCGCAATGTTCACCGTCCGGATCTCACCTGCAAAGTCGTAAATTTCATCAAACAGATACTTGTGGATCTTTGCAAGTCCGGCAAAAGTTCCGACCTCGAAGGTATCCAGCAGGCCGGTATCGTACAGAGCAAGAGCCTTCGTTTTGCTGATTTTTTCCTCAGCCCGTGCCAGCTCCGCTTCATTTGTCAGACCCAGTTTATTTTGTAACGCCATAAAACCTCTTAGATTTTATAAATCTCATCCATAAACTGATCAAGGATATTATCGCCGGTCAGTTTCTTGACGGGCTGACCGTGGATAAAGAGGACAGCCTCGCCCTTGCCGCCTGCAATGCCAATATCAGCTTCACGCGCTTCACCGGGGCCATTGACGACACAGCCCATAACAGCCACCTTGATGGACTTTTTGTAGCCCTGAAGCCGCTTTTCGACCTCGTTGGCGATCTCGGTGCAGGGGTACTGGGTGCGTCCGCAGGTCGGGCAGGTGATAACTTCGGGGCCTGCTACCGGGAAGCCGACAGCACGCAGAATGTTGTAGCCAGCCTCGACTTCCTTCTCCGGCTCTGCCGCCAGCGAAACACGGATGGTATCGCCGATGCCTTCCAGCAGCATTCCACCGATGCCCATGCCAGACTTCAGCAGACCCATCTGGTAAGTACCTGCCTCGGTAACGCCCACATGGAGCGGATAATCGGTAACAGCACTCAGCTGACGATAGGCTTCCATCATACGGGGAACATTGGAATTCTTGATGGAGATAACGATATTATTGAAATCAAACTTTTCCAGCAGGCGGACATGATACAGTGCGCTCTCGACCATTGCTTCCGGAACTGGTGCGCCGTATTTTGCCAGAATATGCTTTTCGAGACTGCCGCCGTTCACGCCGATACGGATGGGAATGTTTTTCTGCTGGCAGGCCTGAACGACAGCCTTTACACGGTCATCGTCGCCGATATTGCCCGGGTTGATACGGATCTTATCGACGCCGACATCAGCGCAGGCCAGAGCCGCCTTATAATCAAAGTGGATATCTGCCACGATGGGGATATTCACCGCATTCTTGACGGCTTCGATGCACTTTGCGTCAGCTGCGCTGGGGCAGGTCACGCGGAGGATCTGACAGCCTGCCGCCTCACAGCGTTTTGCCTGTGCAACATTGCCCTCGATATCCTCGACCGGAACATTCAACATGGTCTGCACGGCGATGGGATTGTTGCCGCCGATGGTAACATTGCCAATTTTTACTTCTCGTTTGAGCTGCCGCATTGTCGTTTTCCTTTCCTTATTCCATTACATCGCACCGGTGATGAGCCGGATGATGTCGTTGTAGGTTGCAAAAATCATCAGACCGAACAGCAGCGCAAAGGCTGCGACGGTCAGGCTGCCCTGAATTTTTTCCGGCACCACATAGCCGGTAACGCCCTCGATGAGCAAAAATACGATCTTTCCGCCGTCCAATGCCGGGAAGGGCAGCAGGTTGAAGATGCCAAGGTTGATGGTGATGAGAACCAGCAGTTCCAGCAGGTCTTCCCAGCCGTAGCTTGCTGCCTGACCGATGGCGGTCACGATACCCACCGGGCCGGACAAGTCATTGATGCTCTCCCGTCCACGAACCAGGTCAATGAGCGAAGTGAAGATGATCCGTCCGTAATAGAGGACGCTGTTTCCTGCCTCTTTGAGGACGTTGAGGGGTGTTTTCTCAATACCGTAGACGGTAAAGCCAAGACTCATATGCGTCTCGCCCTGCTCATCCTGCCATGTATCGAACTGAACATTCGGCAATTCGACAGTCTGGCCATTGCGCTTGACCGTGAAATCTGCCTGATAACTTTCGGTACGCATCAGCTCATAGACCATATCATTGGCAACGAAGCAGCGTCGGCCATTGACCGCAATGACCTCATCGCCAGCCTGTAAACCTGTCTGACCGCAGAGCGCACCCTCTTTCACTTCATAGATGACCCGGCTCGTGATAGGTTCATTCCGTGCCGAAAGCAGTACCAGCAGCACTACAAAACCCAGCACGAAGTTCATGAACGCACCTGCCGCCATGACCAGCATCCGCTGCCAGACCGGAACTTCATTCAGAGGTTTTCCGGTGCGCTGCTCCGGTGGGATGATGGGCTTCTCTTCTTCCTCCGGGTCGAGCGTTTTTCCTTCTGCCTGCTGGCTTTCCGGGCTTTCTTCTCCTTCCAGCGCAACATAACCGCCCACCGGCAGGAGCCGCAACGAATATTGGGTTCCTTTATAGATTTTTTTCCAGAGTGCAGGCCCCATTCCGATGGAAAATTCGTTGACCTGTACTCCACAGAGTTTTGCCACCGTAAAATGTCCGAACTCATGGATCGCGATCACGGAACCAAATATCAGCACCGCAGCAAGAAACGTAATGATTATCGACATAGCATCTCCGGTTTGATTATTTTACAGATGACTGCGCACATATTCGCGTGCCATCTTATCGCACTCGTAGACATCTGCCAGCGTGTAATCGCCGCCGAAGCTGTCGCTGTCCACAACAGCCTCGACCAGACGGCCGATATCCAAAAAGCCGATCTTATCCTCAAGGAAGAGCTTGACGGCTTCTTCGTTTGCGCCATTTGCAGCGCAGGGGCCGAGGCCGCCCTTTTTGATTGCCTTTTTGCAGGCTGCCAGACAACGGAAAGTCTCCTCATCCGCCACATCAAAGGTCAGCATCTTGAGGGTGGTGAAGTCCAGCTCCGGCACAACGCCCGGCACACGTTTCGGATAGGTCAGGGCATACTGGATGGGGATACGCATATCCGGCACACCCAGCTGTGCGATGATAGAGTTATCGCTGTACTGCACCGCCGAGTGGACGATGCTCTGCCGCTGAACGACGATCTGGATCTTTTCCGGAGGCAGACCAAACAGCCAGACCGCCTCGATGAGTTCCAGACCCTTATTCATCAGGGTAGCACTGTCGATGGTGATCTTTGCCCCCATATTCCAGTTCGGATGTTTGAGAGCGTCCGCCTTGGTCTTGCCACGCAGCTCCTCGGTCTTCATCCCGAAGAAGGGGCCGCCGGATGCCGTCAGCAGGATCTTCGTCAGGCTCTTTGCACTTTCTTTATCCTGCAGGCACTGGAAAATGGCCGAATGCTCACTGTCCACCGGCAGCAGTTTGACACCGTGTTTTGCGACGGCCTGCGTCACCAGATGACCGCCGGTGACAAGACTTTCTTTATTCGCGAGGGCAAGGTCATGGCCGCTCTCAATAGCGCAAAGACTTGCGCCCAGACCGGCGATACCGACGACGCTGTTCAGCACTACGTCCGGGCCATCCAGCGAAGCCAGCTCTTTGAGTCCTTCCGGGCCGGTCAGGAGCTTGGGAGCATTGGCACGGCCTGCCAGCGCAGCATCCAGCTTTACAGCGGCATCCGGGTTCGTCATGCAGACGTATTTCGGGTGAAATTCTTCGATCTGTTCCAGAATTTTGTCGACATGGCTGTGAGCGGACAGGCCGTAGACCTCATAGCCCTGCGCACGGATAACGTCCAGACTCTGGGTGCCGATGGAACCGGTCGAGCCCAGAAGTGTGATTTTCTTTGCCATAAAACTTCCTCCTGCGATCAATAATAGAAGACCGCAATAATTACCATCGTCACAAAGGGGGCGATGAACATCACGCTGTCAAAACGGTCGAGAATGCCGCCGTGACCCGGGAAAATGGTGCCGTAATCCTTGATACCGCACTGACGCTTGACGACGCTTGCGAACAGGTCGCCATAGATCCCCAGCACTGCAGCGACGCAAGCCAGCAGCGCGATGATGATATACATCGAAACGCCGATATTGGAACGGGTAAATGCCTCCATCCGGTCTGCCGCCACCGAGTAGATGAGGGTGACGATAACGCCGAAGACCATCGTACCCAGCACACCGCCAATTGCACCTTCCACCGTCTTTTTCGGGCTGACGACCGGACAAAGCTTATGCTTGCCGAAGGCACGGCCTGCAAAGTAAGCGCAGGTATCTCCGCCCCATGCGAAGCACAGGATCAGCAGGATAAAGAAAATAGCATCATAACCGTAAGTCTCGACCGGCAGCAGCTCTTTCAGACGGATGAACGAGTAAAAGCAGAAGATTACGATACCTGAAAACATGACAAGACCGCTGACCTTCTGGTAGCTGATATCGCCGTTCCGCACCACCAGATAGATGGCATAGAACAAAACCAGCAGGAAGGAGGCTGGCATGACCAGCCTGCGGCAGACCTGATAACTGGACAGCATGATGAGCAGGGTGAACGGTATCATCACAAGATACAGCAGCAGGTCTTTTTTCTCAAAACCGAGGGCGTTGTAGATCTCATGGATCGCGATCAGGGTAATGGCCGCCACCACGAGATTGAAAATGATGGTATCGAAGGTAAACAGCACCCCGATCAAAACGAGGATGCCCACAAGGGCGGTGATGATTCTTGTTTTCATAGTACGTTGTTCTCCAATGGGTGTTTATTTTCTGGGCCGGAATCCGGAGCTTCCTTCCGTTCAGATACCGCCGAACCGACGGGAACGCTTGTTGAACTCTTCAATGGCGGCATCCAGGTCATCCCGGGTGAAGTCCGGCCACAGAACGTCCATCTCGACCAGTTCCGAGTAAGCGGCCTGCCAGAGCATGAAGTTTGACAGACGCTTTTCTCCGCTGGGTCGGAGGATGAAGTCCGGGTCTTTCTGACCCTCGGTATACATGTGGTCGCTCATCATCTCTTCGGTGATGTCCTCGGGCTTGAGTTCGCCTGCCGCAACCTTTTCCGCCAGCTGCTGCGCTGCGCGGACGATCTCCGGACGGCCGCCGTAGTTGACCGCAATGTTCAGGGTCATGCCGGTCTTATGTGCCGAATCGCCTTCCAGCTCATTCATCAGCTTCTGCAGCTTCGGGTCAAGCGCGGTGCGGTCGCCCAAGAATTTGATGCGGATGTTCCGGTCTTTATAATTGAAGCCTTTGAGCAGATACTCACCGAACAACCGCATGATGGCACCGACTTCTTCCATCGGGCGTTTCCAGTTCTCGGTCGAAAATGCGTAAAAGTACACGGACGAAACGCCCAGCTCTTCGCAGTAATTGGCGATGTCCTGAAAGACCTCCGCGCCCTTTTTATGTCCGGCTGTCCGGGGCAGGCCGCGCTGTTTGGCCCAGCGGCCGTTGCCGTCCATGATGATGCCGATGGACAATCCTTCCGCAAATTCCTTCGGATGTGTCATAATCGTTCTCCTGTTTCTATTGGAAAAGGTGCCGCACGCCTTGGATTCCAGCACACGGCACCCTTCTATTTTGTCAGCCGCGTCAGGATCAGACGGACATGATCTCTTTCTGTTTTTCCTCAACTGCTGCGTCAATGTTCTTGATATACTTATCGGTCAGCTTCTGGACATCCTCTTCCATGGTCTTCTGGCTGTCCTCAGTCAGTTCGCCAGCCTTCTTCATGGCCTTGGCCTTATCCATTGCCTCACGGCGGACATTGCGGACTGCGACCTTTGCCTCCTCGCCCAGCTTGGAGACTTCCTTTGCCAGCTGCTTACGGCGTTCCTCGTTGGGAGCCGGGAAATTCAGGCGGATGGTCTGGCCGTCGTCGATGGGGGTGATGCCGACATCACTTGCCATGATTGCCTTGCTGATAGCACGCAGCAGGCTGCGATCCCACGGGGTGATGGTCAGGGTACGAGCCTCGCTGACAGCCACGGAAGCGACCTGCTGGATGGGAGTGGGTGCGCCGTAGTAGTCCACCGACACCTTATCCAGAACTGCCGGGTTTGCGCGGCCTGCGCGCACAGCGGCCAGTTCCTTGCTCAGATGCTCGACCGAGTTTTTCATCTTGTCTTCAAATACCTTGGTATTGCTGCTCATTGTCATTGTCTCCTGTTTCTTATTTCACCAGCCGGGATGCGGTCTGGTTTATTCTATTATCGAAATCGGGCGGCTATGCTCAGCCCTCGTACACCAGTGTACCGACGTTCTCGCCCTGCACTGCACGGGCGATGTTATCCGGGTCAGCCAGATCAAAGACCAGAATAGGAAGCTTATTGTCACGGCAGAGGGTAGCTGCGGTGCCGTCCATAACAGCCAGACGATCTTCCAGAACCTTGGTGAAGGTCAGCGTCTCGTACTTCTTGGCATCCGGATACTTGTGGGGATCCTTATCGTACACACCGTCGACCATCGTCGCCTTGAACATGATATCTGCCGAGACTTCCACAGCGCGCAGAGCGGTCGTGGTATCGGTGGAGAAGAACGGGTTGCCGGTACCGCCGCCAAAGATAGCGATCTTGCCCTCTTCCATTGCGCGCAGAGCATCCTTGCGAGTAAAGGCTGGTGCGACCTGCGGCATGGTGATGGAGGTGAAGACCTCAGTCGCCACACCCAGCTGCTCGAGCTTGTCGGAAACAGCCAGAGCGTTCATGACCGTTGCCAGCATACCGATCTTATCCGCCAGCGTGCGCTCCATCTTGCCGCTGGAACGGCCGCGCCAGAAGTTGCCGCCGCCGACCACGATGCCGATCTGAACGCCCAGTTCATGAGCTTTCTTGACACCGCCGCAAATAGCATCCATCGTCGGCTCATCGAAGCCGGTTCCCTTCTCGCCGCCGAGAGCCTCACCGCTGATCTTGAGCAGGATACGCTGATATTTCAATGCCATTTTACAATACACCACCTAATCATTCTTTTGTTCCGCAAAGGCGCGGAGCTTCCGTTGCCACTCACGATCGTGAGCCGCGGCACGTCATGGCCGACGCGCTGCTGATTTTCTTGAGCCTATTTTACAATAAAACGCCTCCAAAGTAAACAGGCAAACCGCGATGTCACACAAAAGCTTTGCCAGTTTCCGGTATTTCTGCCATAGAATCAAAATTTGTACTGGACATTTGCCGCAGTTCATGGTATAATCTCTCTTGCAATCCGATGCGGGCATCGTACATCGGCTAGTATATCAGCCTTCCAAGCTGAGGAGGTGGGTTCGATTCCCATTGCCCGCTCCAGAAACAAAAGTCCGGCTCTATGAAGAGGCCGGACTTTTGTTTTGCATATTTTTGCGTATTTTTTCTTTTTTCAGTGAAAACATCTTTTGTTTATTTTTCCGCATTCAGTAAAGTTTCATCTGGAAGTTTTGTATATAATATGTTATACTGGCACTAGTTAGACACGATAGACACGAACCAAGAGACCTTTTGGCTCTTTTCCGATTTGGAGAATTCACATGACATCAATGGAAGAAGCGCGAGCCTGGATCGAGACTCTGCGAAGCATTTATACAGACGTCCGGCTTTTGGACGCCGACACTGTAAACAGAATCGAAGAAGGCAGCTGTACTGACCCCACTGAGGACAAGTGCTACGCTGACCGCCACAGACAGCATTATTCTCGCAACTGCGCGGCAAAGCTGGCACTGTCGACCAAAAGCAAACAGTGCCGTATCGAGATCTATGATGATGAGCTTGCGCACATCACAGCCTGCTATTACGAGATCGAGGGCAGACCTTATGTACTGGAACTGGTGCAGAGTTCGCCCTGTCAGGCTACGCTGGACACTGATACCGGCGAGCGTGTTCTGCGTGAGCTTTCGAGCTATAACAACGCGCTTTATCAGGATGTTCTGACTGGTGTCTATAACCGCCGCTATTACGAAGAAATCGCCCGGAAAGCCAGCGGTCCGGCCGGTATTGCCCTGATGGATCTGGATGATTTCAAGATCTGCAACGATACCTACGGCCATGATGTCGGCGACCTCGCACTGAAAACAGCGGCGAAAGTCATCCGTTCCTGTGTCCGGGATACCGATATTCTGATCCGCTACGGCGGTGATGAGTTCCTGCTCATCCTGCCCGGCATCCCCGGCGATTATCTTCCCATTATTCTGGAAAAGATCCGCACCGAAGTCCATGCCGCTTCGATCCCCGGCTACTCTCATCTTCATTTGTCGACCAGCATCGGCGGCGTTATCCAGACCTCTGCGGACTCGATGGACACAGCTTTCCGGAAAGCTGACAAACTGATGTACGAGGCCAAGGAGCGCAAAAACGCCGGTATCTCGAACGATCCCGGCACCGTTCTCTTTCTGGAAGAAGCACCTGTTCAGGAAAAATCGCAGATCCTTATCGTGGACGATGCCGCACTCAACCGTGACATCCTCGCCGCGATCCTCGGAACAGATTACCGCATTCTGGAAGCTTCCAACGGCCAGCAGTGCCTTGACCTGATGCGTGAACACGCCGGAGACATCGCTCTTGTGCTGTTGGACATCAATATGCCTGTGCTGGATGGCTTCGAGGTTCTGAAGACCATGAACGCCAACCACACCATTGAGGATATCCCGGTCATCATGATTTCCAGCGAGGATTCGGAATCCTCCATCCGCAGAGCCTACGAGCTGGGCGCAAGTGATTACGTCAACCGCCCGTTCGACGCGAAAGTAGTCTACCGCCGGGTATTCAATACCATCAAGCTCTATTCCAAGCAGCGTCGGCTGGTGAGCCTTGTCTCCGACCAGATCCGGAAGCAGGAGAAAAACACTTCCATGCTGGTCGGTGTCCTGAGCCAGATCGTCGAGTTCCGCAACGGTGAGAGCGGAAGCCATGTCCGTCACATCCGGGTCATCACTGAGATGGTCCTGAATCATTTGATGGAACTCACCGATACTTACCGCATCAGTCCGGAAGAGCAGGACGATATTCCTCTGGCGTCCGCCCTGCACGACATCGGCAAAATTGCCATTGACGAAAAGATCCTGAACAAACCCGGACGCCTCACCAAAGAGGAGTTTGAAGTCATCAAGACCCACAGTATGCAGGGTGCGAATATGCTGCAAAAACTCGAGAATTTCGAGGAGGAGCCGCTGCTCCATACTGCATATGAGATCGCGCGCTGGCATCACGAACGCTGGGATGGACGTGGTTATCCGGATGGACTGAAAGGCAACGAGATCCCCATCAGTGCGCAGATCGTCTCGCTGGCCGATGTCTACGACGCCCTCACCAGTGAGCGGTGCTATAAGAAAGCATTCAGCCACGAGCAGTCTGTCCAGATGATCCTCAATGGCGAGTGTGGAGCGTTCAATCCCCTGCTCATGCAGTGTCTAAAAGATATTCAGGATGAGCTGAAAGATGAACTCAATAACGATTTTCACTGAATAGCAAAACTCCCTTCCCGGCGGCTGTCGTCAGGAAGGGAGTTCTTTTTGCATGATTTTATACAAACGGGTTATAGAACCGGCCAAACCGGATAGTAACGGTCAAGCTCACAAGGAGCAGAACGACGCCCAAAGCAAGGGCAATGAAATCCCGGCGAGCAAAAGGCCGCTGGGTATACCAGGTACGCTTGCTCTTTTTGCCAAATCCGCGCAGCTCCATTGCATTTGAGATGGTGTCAATGCGATTCAGGCTTGTCAAAATCAGTGGAAGCAGGATATTGACCGAGTTTTTCAGACGTTTGAAGAAGGGTTCTTTTTTGCCCAGCTCCACGCCTCTGGCCTGCTGTGCCTGACTGATGCTGTGATAGTCACGCTGGATATCCGGAATATACCGCAGAGCGATCGCCACCGAATAGCCGACCTTGTACGAAATGCCGATGCTGTTCAGGCTGGCGGCAAACTCGCTGGGGTCAGTCGCCGAGATGAACAGGATCGCCACCGGCAGGGCGACAAAATATTTCAGCGAGATGTTCAGCATATAGAACAGCTGTTCCGCTGTCAGGTCGTACCACCAGAACAGGTGGCACAGCACCGTCCGGGTACCATAAAGGTTGGTTCCCTGATTGGGGTCAAACAGGAAAATGAACGCATTGTTCAGCAGCAGGAACACCAGCATGAAAATGAGCATGAACCGGACTTCCCGGAAGGAGATCTTGCTCAGCTTGAATGCGGCCAGACTGACCGCCAGCAGACCCAGCAGCACCCAAGTATTATAGGTTATCATGCTGGCAAAGGTAAACAACAGGAAAAATGCCAGCTTGGTCGTTCCGGTCATTTTATGGATGACACTTTCCCGGGGGAGATAATTCAGAACCGTTTTAGCGGCCATTTTCACGCACCTCCCTGTCCTGCGCAATGAAACGCTCTACAAATTCCTGTGCCGGCTCGATGCCGCAGCGGTTTGCCAGCGTGTAAAGGCTGGTTTCCTTCAACGCCGCCTGCTCGACCAGCTCCGGGTCACACAGCACACCTGCCGCTGTCCGGTCAGCGATGAGCTGACCGTCGCAGAATGCCAGCGCACGGGGCGTATATTCCAGCATCAGGTGCATATCGTGGGTGATCATGACGACTGTAACGCCCTGCGCATTCAGACCGCGCAGAAACTCCATAATATCGGTATAGTGATGGAAATCCTGACCAGCTGTCGGCTCATCCAGCAAAATCAACTCCGGGTCAAGCACCAGAACGCTGGCAATGGTGACACGCTTTTTCTGGCCGAAACTCAACGCCGACACCGGCCAGTTGCGGAAGGGATACAGGCCACAAATTTTCAGCGTATTCTCAACTTTTTCCCGAATCTCTGCTTCGCTCAGGCCGGAACGCTGCAAGCCCAGCGCGACTTCATCAAAAATCATGGTTTTTGAAATCATCTGGTTGGGGTTCTGCATAACATAGCCGATGTGTTTCGCCCGATGGCGGATATTCTCGTCGGCCAGCGATTTTCCGTTCAGGAAGATATCACCCGAGTCCGGAGTCTCGAACCCACAGATCAGCTTTGCAAGGGTCGATTTGCCTGCGCCGTTCCGTCCGACGATGCTCACCATCTCCCCTTTGCCGATGGTGAAGCTGACATGTTTCAAGGTCGGCTGGCCTTTCTGGTAGCCGAAGCTCAGGTCCTTCACTTCCAGCAGAGGTTCCGGTGCGGCAGCAGCTTTTGTCTGGGGCCGGGCAGTGAACCAGCGGCGGAGAGCATCTGTATCGGCGTCATTCAGAACAAGGCTGTCCACATGGGCAGGATGCTTCTCGGGCGTAATATCCACACCGGCATAGCGCAGAGCCGTGACATACAGCGGCTCCCGGATGCCGTTTTCAGCCAGAAGACTGGTCGAAAGCAGCTCATCCGGACGCATATCAGCCAGAATTTTTCTTTCATTGACAAGAACGATTCGGTCGACATTCCGCCAGAGGACATCTTCAAGGCGATGCTCGATGATCAACACAGTGGTATCGGTCTTTTTCTGGATCTCATCGATCAGCTCGATGGCCTGCTTACCGGTAGCCGGGTCGAGGTTCGCCAGCGGCTCATCGAAAAGCAGGATCTTCACCTGATCGACCATAACGCCTGCCAGACTGACACGCTGTTTCTGTCCGCCCGAAAGCTCATGCGGTGCGTAGCCAAGATGGTTTTCGATGCCGACCAGATTCGCCGCATGACGTGTGATGGCTTTCATCTCATCCTGCGGCGTGCAACTGTTTTCGAGAGCGAAAGCAATATCCTCACCGACCGTCAGGCCGATGAACTGGCCGTCCGGGTCCTGCAAAACGGTGCCGACGTGGGCGGACAGCTCAAAAATGCTGCTGTGGGGTGCATCTACACCGTCGACGGTCAGCGTTCCTGTGGACTCGCCGGGGTTCGAGAAGGGATTCAGGCCATTGATACAGCCTGCCAGCGTGCTTTTTCCGCTTCCGGAAGGGCCCGCAATAAGGACCCGTTCGCCAGGATAGATATTTAAATTGATATCCGTCAGGGTCGGACGCTTCTGGGCGCGGTACTGGAACGAAAAATTCTGGAAGGAGATAATGGGATTTTTTTGTTCTGCCATTGGACACATTTCCTCTAGTTTCAGAAAGAAAAAGGGGCTGTCACACATCTTCTTCGTGCAACAGCCGGTTTTTATGCCTTCCCGATCTTATTCTCTATCGAGAGAGCCTTTCTTTGCGATGGTCTTGGTATAAGCCAGCACCAGCAGGCCGCCGACAACGACTGCGGTGATAATGTTGGACACCGATGCAAACGCACCCTGCGCAAAGACCTTCTTCGCAGGCTCGGCGTAGATCAGGATATCCAGCACAGGAGCAACCAGGATCCAGGCCAGCAGATGAGCAACAACATTTGCCACAGCAAAGACTGCTACCTTCTTTTTGCCAAACTCACCTTCCTGCAGGTCGAGCTTCTTGACAAACAGGCCGACCACGACGCCGACAAAGGCCGACGCAATGACCCAGCTCCACCACGGACTGCCGCCCCACGACAGGTCGATGAGAGTATGACCGATAAAGCCGATCAGACCGCCTGCCACCGGGCCGTACATAGCCGCCAGCAGAGCCAGAACCGCGTACTGCAGGCTGATATTGGTGTTGGGTACCGGGCTGGGGATCGCCACGAACCGGCCCAGAACAAAGAACAGTGCCGCGCCGATACCAACGGCGACGACCGTTTTGATGCTGCTGTTGTTGTTTTTCATCTTTCTCGCTCCTCTTTCTTATTCCGCATATGCGGAGATTCTTTCAAGGCATTGTTTAGTATACGACGAGCCGTGAACGATTGTCAATGGACAAACCGCTGTCTTTGAACAAAAACAGTGAAAAGAATGTTTTTTCTTGCTTTAACTTTTCGATAGCGGTATAATTTAAATTGGTTTTATATGTCTATTTTTCAAAGCTGAACGTTGTTATGTTTTTGCTTTTTACGAGATAGAAAACGACTTCGGGACAGGAAAAAGAAGGTATCCATGAAAAAGATTTCGAGAAGGTCATTTCTACATGCAGCAGGTGTTCTTGCCACAACTGTACTCGGCACAGGGCTGATGGGCTGCGGCAACGGCAGCAAAGCCTCCGCAAAGGAGCATGAGCCGCTCCACATCCTGACTGCCGGACGCGACTACACGGATTTTCTGACCTTACTGCACAACAAATATCCAGAGATCAACGTCCAGCTTGACGCCTACTATGGGCAGAACAAGTCTGCTTATATGCACCGCCAGTTGACGACCGGCATCCTGCCGGATATCTATACCTCTACCTATTTCTGGAGCCCGGATAAACAGAGAGACTACCTCATCGACCTGTCCAAGTATCCCATCACCGACCGATATCTTGCAGCGGAAATGAAAGAGACCGACGTCGACGGCTCGACCTATCTCCTGCCCTACGATTTCACCATTGACGGCATCGGGTGCAACCGCTCCCTTCTGGCACGGAACAACCTGAAGATTCCATCCAGCTTTGAGGAGATGAAAGAGCTTCTGCCGAAAGTCCGCGCGGCAGACATCACGCCCAGCATCTGCCAGATCAACCTTCCCGGCTTGGGGTTCCAGTATTTCTGCAACATCAGCGATACGGTTTTCCTCAACACATTGGAGGGCCGGGAGTGGCAGCACAATTTCCTGAAAAATCAGGTCAACGCCTCCAATGTCTTACAGGGCTGCGCCGATTATGTTCAGGAGTGGATCGACTGCGGCCTGCTCAACATGGACTATCCGAATGACGAGATCAACATCACCGCCGATCTCTTTCACAGGGGCAATGCCGCATTTTTTGTCGGACAGATGTCAACTTTTGCTCAGAACGACGATGGTTCCGGCGACCAGTATTCTCTTCTGCCCTATCTTTCACCCGACGGCAGCAACAACACCTATATCATGAAAGTGACCCGTTACTACGGCCTGAGCAAAGAGCTAGAAAAGCCCGGCAACGAACAAAAACTGGAAGACGCCCTTCATTTTCTCGAGGTGCTTTCCACCGTCGAAGGATTTGAGAGCATCACCGGAAGTATGCCGACCGTCATGTGTTCTCTGACAGACTTTTCGCTTCCGGAAACCTCACCCTATTATAAGGCGTTGACGAAAGTGAACATCGGCCACACCGCACCCTATCTTTATGCCGGATGGGAAAATTACACCGCCGACTTCGGCGAAGCTGTCCGCCGCTGGGTCAACGGTGAAATTTCCGGCACAGACGCCCTGAAAACGTTAGACCAGCTTCAGCTGGACATCATCCGGAATGGCGGCGTTGAGACATACGGCACCGTGACCGAGACGTTGAATACCCTGCAGACTGCCCAGCTTATCGGAAAGATCTTTCTGGAAGCAGCTGGCGCGGATGCCGCGCTTATTTCCTGTAATGAGACAAAGGAGGGCGTCAACGCTTTCCATGAAAACGGTTCCGGCGTCAGCGGCTGCCTGCTGCCCGGCAGACTGGCAGAGGAAGATATCGTTGCTGTCCTTCCTACCGGCTGGTATGGTACTATCTACACTGCCACGTTTTCCGGTGCGCGGCTCAAAGAGCTGGCTGAACAGGGATTCGATCAGAACGGCACCGGCGACACCTATCCTTACGCATTCGTAACGAAAAATTCTGCGGAACTGCAAAATGACCAGATCTATACCGTTGTTCTCTGCGGCGCAACAGCGGACGTCTGGGACGAAGGCAGTTTCACCGATACCGGTATTGTCGGACTGGATGCCGCAAAAGCCTATTTTCAGCGCATTGGAGAAATTTCAGCTTCTCTGCTGGAGTGACCAGCATCTGGTTCTGGAGGAAAACACATATTTATGGTTCAGAAAACACAAAAAGGGCTTTCGGTCAAGGCTCTTGTCGATCTTCTTGCGGCTGTGGTGCTGCTTTTGCTGCTGATAACAGCCGTTATCGTCTTCAATCGTTACACACAGGAACAGCTCTATCTGGAAAGCGTCAATCAGCTGACTGAAATTTCCGCTCAGCTCTTTGAAAAGCTCGAAGTCCAGCTGGACATCCAGTGGAGCTACCTTGCCAAGACAGACGATCAGCACAAAATGATAGATTCTATGACCGCAGAAGAGTTTTCGCAGTTTCTGGCTTTCCATGAAGAGGAACTCAGCCCGGTAGGGACTCAGTTTGAATTTATCGCCCTTGACCGTTACGGTTATTTTTACACTGACGAAGGGAAACAGGGCATGTGGCCGGGCATTTCTTCTATGACTTCCGCAAGCCAGCAGAGTTTTCTCATCACAGACTGGATCACCAACGAAAACAAAATGGTTTTTCTCCGTCAGTTGGACAATCCGCTGAACATTGACGGTGCGGAGATCACCTATTTTGCCGTTCTCCGCTCGATGGAAGATATGACCCCCTACTTCCGCAGTTCAGCATTCCACAACCAGAATACCACCTATGTCATCGACCAGAACGGGGTCAAGATGTTCATGGACTCGGTCATTCCGGAGCTGGATTTCGGCGGACGGAACATCTTCCATATCATGCGCGAACAGGTCTATCCGCACATCGGCAGCTTCGATGCCTGCCTGAGCGCGTCGGAAACAGAGTCCTTTGCCTGCACAGATGTCATCATTGATGGCCGCAGTTACTATCTCGCCTTGAAAAAACTGGAAGGCTATGACTGGTCGATGCTCTTCCTCGTTCCTTCCCAAGAGGTCGCGGCCAGCACCCGTGCCATGACCAGCTCAATGATCCGCATTTTTATCATCACTCTGGTCGCCCTGCTGCTTTTCTGTATGCTGTCCTTCTTCTTTGTATCCCGGTTCCGAAAAAATCAGGAGCTTCTTGCCATCAAGACCCGGAGCGAAGCCGCACTTTCTGCCGCCAATCGAAAATTGGAAGATACCAACCGCCAGCTCGAGGCCGCAAATGAACGGCTGGAAAGCATCAACTCCGAGCTTGAGACGACCAACAAGCGGCTGGAACGGGCACAGGAAGCCACAGCAGATGCCCTCGCCGCAGCCGAGAACGCAAGCAAGGCGAAGACGGACTTCCTGTCCAATATGAGTCATGATATCCGCACTCCAATGAATGCCATCATCGGCATCACCACCCTGATGGAGAACGAACTGAGCGACCCGGAGATCCTGCGTGAGCATCTCTCCAAGCTGGAATCCTCTGGTCAGCACCTGCTCAACATCATCAACGACATCCTTGATATGAACCGCATCGAGAGCGGCAAGACGACCCTGAGTCCCACCAACATGAATCTGTCCGACCAGATCAACCAGATCGACAGCATCATCCGTCCGCAGGCAAACGAGCGGAACCAGACGCTGGACGTTGTCACCACCCATCTGGAACACGAAAACATTCTGGGCGACCCGACTCGTCTGAATCAGGTGCTTGTTAACATCTTGTCCAATGCAATCAAGTACACGCCCGAGGGCGGACATATCCGGTTTGAGGTCAAAGAGATGCCCCGTGACGGACATTATGCGCGGTATCAGTTCATCGTCGAAGATACCGGCATCGGCATGGCGATCACCAAGAGCATCGTCGACCTGATGGGCGGCATCATTCATGTGGACAGCACACCGGGCAAAGGCTCCCGATTTGAGGTCACGCTGGAATTCCCCATCGACAAGGCCAAACGCGTCCAGACCTCTCAGACAAACGCTGACAGCCACCCGGAAATCTCGCCCCTGCAGGGAATGCGTTTTCTCTGCGCTGAGGACAACGAACTGAACGCCGAGATTTTGAAAATGCTGTTGGAGACGAAAGGTGCCAGCTGTACTATTTACCCTAACGGCAAAGAGATCGTGAACGCATTTGAGTCGGTCAAGCCCGGTGAATACGACATCATTCTGATGGACGTCATGATGCCGGTCATGGATGGTCTGGAAGCGGCTCGCCGCATCCGAAACAGCAAAAATCCGCTGGGCAAGACTATTCCGATCCTTGCTATGACGGCAAACGCTTTTGTAGAGGATATTCAGAAGAGCAAGGAAGCCGGGATGGATGAGCATCTCTCCAAACCGGTCGATATCTCAGTATTGGAACAGACTGTCCGTCGCTTTCACGTTACCCCCCCCCGGGAATAAATAGCGGCAAATCGAGATATGTCCGGTGAGGTGTTTTCTTCTCCGCCGGAATCGTTGTATTAAATAAATTATTTGCGCAAAAAACAGGCAGTACACTATACCATCCGGTAAAACGTACTGCCTGTTTTGGTTTTATTTAGCCGATGAACATCTGTACCCAGTAGGAACCATATCTGCTATTGGAAGTGTAGTAATAACCAACTCCAAGCTTCTTGAAACTTGGGTCCAAATTTTTCGAGTTTTTGCAACAAAAAATGAGCCGCCGCATCCTATGCAACAGCCCATCTCAAATTTTGTAAATTATCCCATCAGAGTAGACCACAGCCAGCTGAACGGCATCACAAGAATGAGGGCAGGCATGAGGTCAACGAGAGGAACCGATTTGATCTTGGACACCCGGAATCCAGCCGCCATCGTCAGGATACCACCGCAGGCTGACAGGTCTGCAAACATGGTCGGCGTCAGCACACCGGCCAGCAGCTTACCAGCTCCAAAAACGATGAACAGGATAACGACCTGCGGAATGGGGATGGCGCAGATAGCCACGCCCAAGGTCGAAGCAAAGATCATTGCCGTGAAGAAATCCAGCACTGCTTTCGACATCAGCAGCGACGGGTCGCCGGTGATTCCCTCGGTCAGGGTACTGTACCAGCCGAAACCGCTGCAACAAAACAGAGCTACCGCCGTGATATAAAACTCCATGTCGATATTTTCGCCGCCGAGATGCATCATTTTCACGAGCTTATGGAAAAACTTGCTCGTCCACTGTTCCAGATGCAGGCCGTGGCCGATGGTAAAGCCCACCAGAATCGCCAGCACGACCGCCGTCATGCCAGATGCCTTGATAATGGAATTGATGCCAATCGCGATAGAGCAGTAACCGAACAGGGTCGGCAGATTATCCTTCAGGTTCTGCGGCAAAATCTTACCCAGACCCGTTCCCAGCAGACCGCCGAGCAGCACGGCGGCACAGTTCGTCAAAACTCCAATTGGCATATTCCATCCTCACATTTCTCTGTTTTACCAGTCCTTCACCGAGCCGTCAAAGGCACGGCGTGCGGCGTTGCTGCCACATCGTTTTTATTATACCGACTGCTGACAAAATTTGCAATTTAATTTTTATTATTAAATTGCGGCAAAAACCAGCTCTCCGGTCTGTGTCATGCAGAATCCGGAAAGCTGGTTTTTGCTATGTTGTGTGTGATTATGGCTCAATAATATCAAAGGTCTTCTCGAATTTTGCGGTATAGCCGACCAGCCGCGTTTCCCAGTATCCAGTCCGAAACCAGATGATATCGCTGTCCGTTCCAACCGCATAAAGCTTGTGATCCGCCTCCTTTCCGGTCAGGCCATTGACATTGCATCCACACGCTCGATACCCGGCATGATCATACAGTTGCACCTCCTTGTTCATTCCTGTTCTTATAGATTCAAAAGAATATTCACCCGGAAGACCCCATTTTGAGTCTCCACAGCAAGGTTTCCGTTATATTTGCGAACCGCCGTCTCGATGGAGACAAGTCCGATTCCCATGCCCTCATGCTTGGTCGAGTGCAGGATATTGCCTTCTTTTTTCAGAACGCCGTCGTAATTGTTTTCGATCACCAGACCCATCATTGCCGGACTGAGCATCCGGATCATAACACGCACCTGACGCTGTTCCGGACGCAGTTTCCGGCTGGCATGGAAAGCATTTTCCAGCAGATTTCCCAGTATCATGCAGAGGTCTGCTTCCGGCATTGCCAGAAACTTCGGCAGCTCCAGCGTCCACTCGACCGGAATATTCCACTGGTGTGCTTCGTGGTCATAGTGTCCGGCCAGTGCATCCACCGCCGGGTTTGCACAGAGGGTCGGCCGCTCTTCGCTCAATTCCGTCTCGTACTGACTGAGATATTTTTTCAGCTCATCCAGCCGTCCGGCCTCGGTCAAACCAGAGATCACATGCAAGTGCTGGCGGAAATCGTGCCGCAGATGCCGTGTCTGCTCCATGTAGGCCCGAAGCTCCATATAGCGTCGGGATTCCACGGCCAGCAGCTGATTCTCACGGTCAAGCTGGGAGTTTCGTGTATATTCTCGTGCGACTTTATACATCTCATACAGAAGCAGAAAGATATCAATCAGTGAGAGGACTACCGCCAGAACAGAAATGATCATCAACCGGTTCATCAGAATGATAGATGTATCGTTCGGCATACAAAAAATCAGATAGGCCGCATACAGTGCCGGCAGCGGCCATGCGGACTGCCAGAATGCCTCGCCGTGGTACTCTTTCAGCAGCCAGCTGCTCCATCGGACAGCGGTGAACCGGAATATCATCGAAAGAACAGCAGACAGACCCAAGCATATCAACGAGGTCGATACCAGACAGACCGTCTGATGATTGTCCACCTCAGCCCGGGCGTTCAGGATAACAGAAAGCAGTGTACAGACCGCCATCATGACCGACGTAATGGAAAAGAGAAACGCCATCTGAGTAACCGAGATCTGCGGAGCCACGCGCCACCGCAGTGTCCAGAACATTATAATAAGGATCGGTATCAAAAAGAAGTTGCTGCTCGTCTCCAGCAGGGTACACAACAGTGAAAAGCAAACACACACCGCTGTTATCACAGCGATTGCCAGACCAGCCGTCTTTCGCGGCGATTTAAGATGTTCTTGCAGGGGTGCGAGACAAAGGAATGCTGCCGGATAAAGGATCGCATACTCCAGAAAATAGCGCACAAACAATTCAAGCTCCAATGTTTTCTCCTCCCTCAGCGTTCTTTCCGCATCTGGCGGAACTGGTACTGTGTAAACTGTGCAAACAGATTGTTTTTATCTTTCTGCCGGACCGGAAGCCGCATCCCATCCAGCATCTCGATACAGTCGCCGTCGAACCGAAGCACCTTGTCCATATTCAGGATAACGCCCCGGTTGCAGACCAGAAAATTCGGTTCTGTCCGCAGTTCCTGCTCCACCTGCGCAAAGTTGGATACTGCTCTGCACTCGCCGTCATCGGTCATGACCCGGACGAAATGGTTCTGTGCCATCGCGTAATGAATTTTTCGCAGCGGCAGAAGTACCAACTGCCGCGAAATGCGGACTTCCAACTCTTTTTCCGGCTGACCCAGAACTCGGCGCAGCTCCTCAGTCAGGTGATGTACCTTTTCTTCTTTATATGGTTTCAGCAGATAATCAAACGGATGCACTGGAAAAGCTTCCCATACATACTCCGGCGAGGACGTCACAAAGACGATGATCAGTTTCGGGTCGGTCTGCCGCAGACGCTGCGCCGTCTCGATGCCGTTTGTTCCATCCATGCAGATATCCAGAAAGACGACCTCGTAGCTTTCCGCAGTAAACACTGCAAGAAAATCATCTCCGGACGAAAACCGCTCACAATTGACGGCTCCCAATTCCTGATTGAGCAGTTTTTCCAACCGCTCCGCATCCGGCCGCTGGTCCTCTACGATCGCTATTCGCAGCTTCATCGCCACGCCCCCTTACAGTTTTTATTATACCATGATTTTCCTCGTATGGAATTGCGATTCACGCACAAAACGACCCCATTCACGCATGTTTGGCATGTTTTTCCATATTTTCCAGCAATTTAAAGGCAGAAAAAAGCCGCAGGTTTTATTAAGATTGAAAAAAATGCGGCTTTTTGTCCATTCGATTGGTAGGTTATTGAACTCTATCCCACAGCGCATCGCCTGCGGCAAGAGCATCGGTTTTGTCGGCAGCGTGCTGTCCACCGGTTCCATCATGGACCGCTACCTCGGCTACACAAAGGCCATGCTCCGAGCCGGACTTCCCATCCGGGATGATTGGCGGCTGGAAGACCGTGACGACCGCGGCATCTTCATTCCCTTCTCCCTTCCTCATGAGATGCCGGAAGCTTTCGTCTGCAACTGTGACGAAGTTGCTTACAATCTGGTCGAGACGCTCAAGCGAGAGGGATACCGGGTGCCGCAAGATGGCGCACAAACCGCCTATCGCACCGACGGTCATCGTTCCCGGCGGATTCGTAAGAAGAGAATCGACCTGACAATTCTATCAAGCAAAAGAGCTGCTGCACGTTCGTTTTGTGCAGCAGCTCTTTTCTTATAAGATCTTCTTCAAAAATTCGGTCAGCACTTTTGCTGCCTGACGGTGATTTTCCACGCCGGGATGCTGCCGTGCGCCGATGGTCTCCCATGTAGCCGCCGGGAGTTCCAGAAGATACGCTCTCTCATCTTCAGATGCTTTCCTATACTGTTCCACACCTTGTCTCAGAACCGGCAGGATGCGGTTTCCCAGCATTCCAATGCACCAGACCAGCACGGCCTGCGGATTTTTCTCCCTTGCAAGTGTCAGGAAACTTTGTACGCCATCCGCCACTTTCTGTGCATCTGCCGGGTGAAACTCGCCATTGGAGAGTTTCCTCAGCTGATATTCCCGTCCTGTTTCCGGGTCGACCCACGGCGGATTGTTGAACGCACCGTCGTCGTTGGTTCCCAGATTAAAAATCACAGCATCCGGCTTCCAATGCCCGTACCTGCAGCAGCTGCTCCAAGGTCGATTTCTGTAAAAGCTCCATATTGATACCCTCCTGCATTCTTTGCTCGATAATAGCACGCAGCCTTACAAATCACAAGCTGAATTTTTAGACTAACAAAAAGCAATTTTTACTTTAGCCTCTTCGTTTCCTCGTTTTTACTCGGTTTTATGGTCAAATCCAACAATATCCGCTCCACCGCCTTATGCCATTCGCCGAAAAATTTGCGATCAATTGACGTTTCTTCCAAAATTGCGTTACAATTATTGTGCAATTTATTCGTTACTTTTCGCTTTTTTTGGGGGAGGAAGCAACTCATGGAAACCGCAAACTTTTTTCGCTTAAAACAGCTTTTCCGCCGGGCCGCCGCTGGCGAAGAGCTGACCCTTGGTTTTTTCGGCGGCTCCATCACACAGGGCAGTCTCGCCATAGAACCGGGAAACACCTACGCATTACGGGTGTATCAGTGGTTCGTGGATACCTTTCCGCAGGCAAAATTCCACTATGTCAACGGTGGGATCGGCGGCACGGATTCCCTTTATGGAGATCTCCCCGAAACTGGATAGTTTCCGTGCAGACACCATAGAACTGACGATCCTGCCTTCGGCAGAAGAAAGTCCGACAGAATTTTACTTGCTGGCTCTTATTGCTTCGTGACCCCAGCCCGTTTTTCAAAAAATTTCTGAAAAAGACCGGAACTGCAAAGCCTTTTTGGCAGAGCGGTTCCGGTCTTTCTGTATTCAGGCCGCAAAGCAGCCTTTTTGTGTTTGTTTAACGCGAGCCCTTATCGTAGGGGATGCCCTCTGCCTTAGGAGCCATGCTGTTCTTAGAAGTGAACGCAAGGATGACCATCGAGGCGATGAACGGCATCATGTTATAGATATTGCTCGACCAGCCGAAGCTCGACAGGAAGGTAGAGTCAGCGATATTTGCCAGACTCTTGAAGACGGCGAAGAACATTGCTGCGCCAAAGATGTTGAAGGGCTTCCACTGACCGAAGATCATAACAGCCATTGCGAGGAAGCCTGCGCCAGCGACGCCGACCTCGAAGTTCCAGGTCTGGACGGGAGGCACGATATAAGCCATGCCGCCGATCGCACCCAGCGCACCCGAGATGACAACGCCTGCGTAACGCATCTTATAGACGTTGATACCAACCGAGTCAGCAGCCTGAGGATGCTCACCGCAGGCACGCAGACGCAGACCAAAACGGGTCTTATACAGAACGATGTAGCTGATGACCAGCAGGACAAGACCCAGCGGCACAAAGATGCTCAGTTCCAGCTTGCCGATGCTGAACAGGAAAGGCTTGTTGGAATAGTTCAGCTTTGCGCTGCCACTCTCGCTGAAATACTTTGCGATAACGACCGCGACAGCCGTTGCCAGCAGGTTCAGAGCCGTACCGCCGATGGTCTGGTCTGCTTTCAGGTTGATGGATGCGAATGCCAGCAGTAGGCTGTAAACCATGCCGGCCAGTGCCGCGACCAGAATCGAGATGATAACGACGAGGAAAGCAGGCATACTGCTCGGAAGCATCGTCAGGGTCAGGACACCGGCAACACCGCCGATAACCATGATACCTTCCAACGCAATATTGATGATACCGGAATGTTCGCTGAACATGCCGCCCAGTGCGACCAGCATCAGGACGATGCCGTACAGCAGAGTATATTTGATCAGAAGCAGCATTTTACTTGCCCTCCTTTTTTGCATTTGCCGGAACAGGCTCTGCGTTCACGTTGGTCTTGTCAGCATTTTTGAACAGCAGGGCGTGGATCTTGCCGCGGAACAGCATCGAGAACGCACACAGGTAGATGATGATGCCGCTGATCAGATCCGAGATCTCCGTCGGATAATACTTGGTGGACAGGAAGGAGCCGCCGACCGAGATATGGGAGATGAACAGTGCGGAGAAGATGGTGCCGATGGGGTTCGAGCTTGCCAGCAGAGCGACCGGGATGCCGTTGAAGCCCATTCCGGGCAGGCTGGTGGAGTTCAGCGGATTCCACTCAGAAACGCTGGACAGATAGTACAGACCAGCACCAAAGCCAGCCAGTGCACCGGCGATCGCCATCGAGAGAACGATATTCTTCTTCTCGTTAATGCCAGCGTACTTGGCGGCATTCTTGTTCAGACCAACTGCTTTCAGCTCATAACCAAAGGTAGTCTTTTCCAGAACGACCCAGACGATGATCGCAACCACGATCGCAAGGAAAATAGCGATGGTGGTGCTGTTGGTCTGGAACATCTTATTCAGGCCAAAATCCGGGATGATGGACTGTGCGTAATCCGGATTCTTGCGCAGGTTGAAGGTACGGGTGTTGCGGACATCGTACATCGGGCCGGTACCATTCTGATAAATCAGTTCGTTCACCAGATACAGGCCGATCCAGTTGAACATGATAGCCGTAATGACCTCGTTGATATTCAGGTAGGCCTTGAAGAAGCCGGGAATCGCACCCCAGATGCCGCCGAAGATGGTAGCGACCAGCAGGCAGACGAACCAGGGCAACTTCAGCATGATAGCGCAATAGAGCGCACCATAAGCACCCAGCGTATACTGACCGGCTGCGCCAATGTTGAACAGGCCGGTCTTGAACGCAAAACCGACCGACAGACCGGTCATAATGAGCGGTGCTGCGTTTGCCAGTGTTTTACCGACACCATAGGGCGCATCATAGAAGCCGCCCTTGAGGATACGGACGAGGCCCTCGTTCCATGCGTGGCCCGGATTGATGGCCAGCAGAACGATAAAGCCGACGACCAGACCGATGAGAATACACAGCAGAGCTGCCAGAACGCTCGTGATCGAACTCTGGACACCGCTGTGCGCGAGTTTTTTCTTGTTCATTCCTGTTTACTCCCCTTTCCCCTGTTTGCGTGCGCCGGCCATATACAGACCCAGCTCCTGCACAGTGGTGGTCTTGGGGTCAAATTCGCCTACGATCTCGCCCTCGTACATAACAAGGATGCGGTCGGACAGGTTCATGACCTCATCCAGTTCGAGACTGACCAGCAGGACTGCTTTACCCTTGTCGCGCTCTGCAACGATCTGCCGGTGGATATACTCGATTGCGCCAACGTCCAGACCACGGGTCGGCTGAACAGCCACCAGCAGTTTCGGGTCACGGTCGATCTCACGGGCGATGATGGCCTTTTGCTGGTTGCCGCCGGACATGCTGCGGACGATGGTCGAGCTGCCCTGACCGCTGCGGACATCATACTGAGCGATCAGCTTATCCGAATATTCCCGGACAGCATCCTTCTTGATGAAGCCGCCCTTCTGGAATTCAGGCTGCCAGTACCGCTGAAGGACGATGTTGTTCTCGAGGCTGTAATCCAGCACCAGACCGTGTTTGTGGCGGTCTTCGGGGATGTGGCTCATGCCGTCCTTTGAACGCTGACGAATGGACTCATTGGTGATATCCTTTCCGGCCAGCGTGATTTTGCCGCTGTTGATCTTCTCCAGACCGGTCAGGCCATAGACGAACTCTGTCTGACCGTTGCCTTCGATACCAGCCAGACAGACGATCTCGCCGCCGCGGACCTGGAAGGAAACGTCCTTGACCGAATCTTTCTTGTGCTGGGCATTGTGCATGGTAACGCCCTGCACATCCAGCACCACCTCACCCGGGTGGGCAGGCTTTTTCTCGACCTGAAGCTGAACATCACGGCCAACCATCATACGGGAAAGCTCTTCCTTGTTGGTATCGGCAATGTTCACGGTACCCATGTACTTGCCCTTGCGCAGGACAGTGCAGCGGTCTGCAACGGCCATGATCTCGTTGAGCTTATGAGTGATGAAGAGGATGGATTTGCCCTCTTTCTTGAAACCGCGCATGATCTCCATCAGCTCGTCGATCTCCTGCGGCGTCAGAACTGCCGTCGGCTCATCGAAGATCAGGATCTCGTTGTCACGGTAAAGCATTTTCAGGATCTCGACGCGCTGCTGCATACCGACCGAGATATCGCTGATGAGCGCATCCGGGTCAACACGCAGGCCGTACTTCTCGCTCAGAGCGACGACCTTCTTGCGTGCCTCCGCCTTCTGCAGGAAGCCCATCTTGTTCGGCTCCACGCCCAGAATGATGTTGTCGAGAACGCTGAAGCACTCCACCAGCTTGAAGTGCTGATGCACCATGCCGATGCCGAGCGCGTTCGCATCGTTCGGGTTGTTGATGGCAACCTCTTTGCCATTCTTGAGGATCTTACCAGCTTCCGGCTGATACAGGCCGAACAGCACGCTCATCAGCGTACTCTTACCAGCACCATTTTCGCCCAACAGAGCGTGTACCTCGCCTTTACGCAGTTGCAGGGTGATATCATCGTTCGCTTTGATTCCAGGGAATTCCTTGGTAATGTGGAGCATCTCGATCACAAAATCCTCTGCCAATCTGCTCACTCTCCTTTCGTGTCCTGTCGACACCTGTTCTATTCTATCCCTCATTATACAGTATTTTTGGCATTTTGCACACTCGTTTTTTCTTTTTTGGTAGATTGTTGCAGTATAAGTATTACTTTTGTGCAAATTCAACAAAGCTCGTTTTAATTCCCTTTGTGCCCACACTCATTCAAGTCTTTTGACTTCTCTATGTATGAAAAGCTCCAGTAGTCATCCCAATAGCTGCTTTTGCGTCCGTCCTTGCCTACAGTAATCAACACCTACCCCGGGGTTAATATTGCAATGTTCATTAGGGTGTATCTGAAAACAGGATTCAGATGTGCAAAATGCTGAAAGAGATACAAG